>Ga0307988_1000007_pt1 | contig 185874 bp, 166 predicted proteins | sample EllFjometagen183_FD_203166 | JGI IMG/M metagenome (GOLD analysis project Ga0307988, IMG submission 203166) | Marine microbial communities from Ellis Fjord, Antarctic Ocean - #183 | ecosystem: Environmental > Aquatic > Marine > Unclassified | place: Southern Ocean | collected 2014-10-08 | reverse complement strand
ACGCCTCTGGTAGCAAGTCATCCATATCAATGGATTCACTGGGGGTCGGGATAGCAGGTCTCATGGGTTCAACCCGAGCAGGAGGCTGCACAGTTGCTGGTATGGAGATCATCTCAACTGGGGGGGGAACATAGGCTGGTTCTGTCTTCACCTCTGGTCCAAGTTTAGGCACTGAATACAATGTGATAATGCCGACCAGCATGGTGATCATTAATCCTAATTCAATATGCTTACGTTCTTGTGCTTTTACGGATACCCAGGGATACTGTGTGATCATATTTCACCTCCGTTTGCTGATTTAAATGAGATTGCTTTGCGCTGCCCCTTTCACCTTTTTTGAATGAATCATTAGAAAATACTAAATATCCCATACAGGATACTGGTCATAAGCCTAATATATGTTATAAGTTAGGGTTTTGACAAGAGGATTGTTCTACTCAAATAGAACATTTACTAAAGCAAGTATTCGGGGATTTTACCTATGGGCTGAAAGGTTCGTATCAAATCATCTGGGAGGGGTCACACCTAACTTACCCTTATCGAGAGCAGGCAGTAAGCGGGTGCTAATTATACCAATTGGATTTCAGAGGGCGCGTATAGGTTCAAAATATTTTTCTGTTCAGCAAACTTCAAATTTTAAGCATAGCGGTAGCTATGGTTATAATTTTAAGTCCAGCAGAACTGGAAAAGATGAAGAAGATAACGCGCAGTTTGAAGTTTAATTGGTATTACACATTTAATGTGTAAACTTGAGCATAAAAAAAGGTCGGGGGTTAACCCGACCTTTAAGTACAATATAGGAATGTAATCTTTTGTATTAACCGTTCTTAAGACGGAAAACAACTGGAACAGAAATTCTAACAGTAACCGGTTTATCTCGTTGATAAGCTGGTTTCCATTTGATCTTTTTGATCGCTTCTTCAGCTGCTTCATCCAAACCAGTCTTAGGAATACCCTTTAATATCTTGGTTTCCTTTACGCGTCCATCTTTACCAATGGTTGCCTGAACAATCACAGTACCTTCGATACCTGCTTCACGGGCAATCTCAGGATAAACCACTGCTTTCTGGATTGCGGCATAGCCACCCATAGGCTCTGGCGGCTCATCATAGGCGATGAAAACCACACTGCTCTCTGGTGGTGGTGGTGGCTCATCCAAAATCTCGAAATCTTCAAGATCAGTTTCTTCGATGGTGAAATCTTCATCAATTTCTTCATCTTCTGACTCAATTGGAATTGAGGGACGTGCGGGTGGTGGTGGCTTATCAAACTGTTGCGTTTCCGGTGGAATCTCAATGTTCTCGATAGGAGCCACATATTCGTCCTGGACCAAAACTTCAGTTGTGAATTTCGGAATTGCATACAAAATCACAGTGAACAGACTTAAAACTATAATCGCACCGATTTCAATATATTTACGGTGTCTTAGCTTAACGGAGACGTGAGGATATTGTTGTTCTAGCATAATCCTACTCCCTTGGTTTCGCTGAATAATTTAGCTTCAAAGCTGAGGCTTCGCGCAGTTCCTGATGGATATCAGTGATGACTTCCATTTTGGTCTGTCTGTCAGCTTTTAGTGAGACTGTTAACTGTGGATCAGCAACAACCTTATCATACATGATCGTTCTGATTTTACCCATATCTATGATAACATCATCAATAGAAATTGATCCTTCAGCTGTCGCCCAAATATGGGAAACATGCTTATTACCTTCCAGTTTGGCAATCTTTTTTGCCTCAGGCAGAATAAGCTTTAACCCCTGGAACTCACGTAGGACAGTCACAACCATAAAGAAAATCAGCAGCATAAAGATGATATCAGGTAGCGAGGATGTAGGAATCCCAGCATCAGCTTTCATTTTTCGTTTTAAACGCATGCTCTAACTCTCCGGGTCGGCGATAGATATTCGGGTGGCATTGGCCAATTTAAGTTGGTCAATCACATCGACATAGACTCTGTACATGGTCCGGGCATCTGTCTTAACAGAGAAGATCATTTTATCATTGGTAGCCAAAAGCTGCTTTGCAATCTGTTTGAGCTCGCGGACATCAACGATACGAATATCTCCTCCGCTGCCTATAGCAACTTTTCCTGAAGCACTTACCAGGATATTGGTAATATTCTTCTTATGCACTTCAACCGATTCTCCCTTATCAGGAAGAACCATTCCCAGTCCCTTGTCCATATCAATGGTCGTGGTAACCAGGAAGAAGAGCAAAAGCATGAATACAATATCCGGGAGGGATGCTGTAGGGATTTCTCCGCCGCTTCGCTTTTTTTTGTTAAACGCCATAGTTTCTGCTAACCCCGGTTATGGTGTTATTGTTTTTTCTCCAAAGATTCAAGCGTATCGATCAGATCGATAGATGACTCTTCCATTTTTACGATCAATTTATCAATCATAAAGGTGAAGATATTCTGGAAGAGCTGGATAACCATAGCTACAACCAAACCGAAAAGAGTTGTGAGGAGTGCTTGTGAGATACCGACAGCAACAAGAGCGGGCTGGATATCATTTGCAGCAGCAATAGATTCAAATGCTGAAACCATACCAGATACCGTTCCGGTAAACCCAAGCATGGGAGCCATAGATACGGCAGTAGACAACCAAATCATGTTATTCTCAAGGAATGACATCTCGATTGAGCCGGCACTTTCAATTGCTTTTTCAACTGCAGTTGTGCCACGGTTGGCACGGGATAGACCAGCAAGGTAAATTTGTGAAACAGAACCAGAAGTATTACGACAAACTTCTATGGCAGCATCAACACCTTGCTCTCTAAGTGTAACATTAATATTTTTCAAAAATGATTTTGTCTGAATAGTTGCCTTTGTCAGACTAAAAAGCCTCTCAACTACAAACACCAGTCCACCCATAAAAACAAACAGGATGGGCCACATAAAATCTCCGCCCTTAAAAAACCACGCTACCATTCGGTTATACCTCCTAATCCTATATAGATTTCAACTTGATTTGACCAAGCGCACAATCATAGTTTGATACGTCTCGAAAGTCAATCAATTTCACCAATTCCACCATGAGTTTCTCCTCAGGTGTCATCTCTTATTATAAATAATCTGCGGCCTCGGCAATTTCACGTGCTTTATCGAAATATTGACGGGCTTCTTGGATTTGATTATCCATCTCTGTCCTTACCTGATATTGCTCGTTACGTCCCCAAAGTTTACCCGCAAGCTCACTCTTTATGTAATAGCGAATGGTTTCCTCATCCGTCCGAATCATTTCCTCATCAAGTTCAAGATCCTCAATAGCAAAAATCTTAGTGTAGACCTCACTCATCAGGTCATCCGCAACTTTAAAATTCTCCATAAATCCAGGAAAATTATCCGCTAATTCAGGATGGATCGCAGCATAGTCTGAGGCAATCTTAAAAAAGAACCGTATATCATGTCTTCTTAGTTTAGCCAGGTCCTTGGATATGGTTGCTGGGTCATCGAGTGCATAATCAGGGGTTATTCCACCACCACCGTATACCGTGCGCCCCATTTTTGTTTTAAACTCTGGTTTATCTGCCAATTTGGTAGTGTCTTTACCATAATCTTTTTCATATAATTCTGCATAATAATCACGAGCATCACCATTTTCATAGTGGCGTTGAACCAACCGACCACTTGGTGTATAATATCGAGCAACCGTTACACGAACGGCAGAACCATCCCGCATTGGATATTGTCGTTGTACCAGGCCTTTGCCGAAACTGGTCTCTCCCACTACAATTCCCCGATCCAAATCCTGGAGGGCGCCGGCAAAAATCTCACTGGCCGAGGCTGAGCCCCGATTAATCATGGCGATAATGGGTTGCTTATAAAAAGTGGCCTTATTTTTAGAGAACATTTCCTCATTGGCATTTTTCAAACGCCCCTTGGTCGATAGAATTTTTTCACCACCAGGCAGGATATGATCTACAATTTTTATCACCTCATCCATATAGCCACCACTATTATTACGCAAATCGATAATCAGTTTATCCATTCCCTGAGCCTGCAGCTCAGTCATGGCGGTGATCACTTCCTCTGACGTTGTGGATGAAAAACGATTCAAAAGGATATAACCTGTACCATCATCCATCACAAATTTTGCAATCACGCTATAGATTGGAATTTTGTCTCTGATAATGGTCACAGGTAAAAGTTCATCTTCACCAAGACGTGCTATTTCTAATTCTACTTTCGACCCTTTCGGTCCCCGTAGCTTATCAAAAACACCATCCCGGGTAATTTTAAATGCTGATTCCGTGTCTATTTTTACAATCTGATCTCCAGGATGGAGCAAACCGTCTGAGGGAGACCCTACAATGGGAGTGATGACTGTGATGTAGTTATCTATAATATCAAATTCAATTCCAATGCCTTCAAAATTGCCTCGGAAGTTTTCGTTTATTTGATCCATACGCTCAGCGGGGATAAATACTGAATGGGGGTCCAAAGCCTCCATAAGCCCCTTTTGGGCACCGGCCATGGTCTTGTCCCAATCAACATCTTCAACGTAATTGGTATTAATAATTCTGACCATGTGTTGAAAATCTTGCCATTTGGTATAAAAATCACTGCCCTGAGCGAATATTTCCTGGCCAGAGGGACTCAGTGTGAACACACCGATCAAGACAAGGGCAATAAGTGAGAGTTGTTTAAAGGTTTTCATATCTATCTATTAATTCCGCTTTCCTTCAATGGTTCCGCGTTTATTTCGTGACTTTTAAAGTAACGAGCATACCCATTTGATGAAAGCACCTATTTAAACGTTACAAGATAATTATAGACTGGTGATATAGCCTGTGGGAGTTTGATTCGATAACAGTCGATATCTTAAGCTAAACGATCATAACAGTCGCTTAAAGGACGACATAAAGCTGAAATCTAAAGAATAGGGCCTGCAAAGGTACTTCGGGGGAATCATTGACGCCCTTGTTGTGGTAGAGCTTCCAGCTTCCAGCAGCGGCAACCTGCTCATTCCATCCGGCAATCGTTTTGAAGCCAATGGATCTCGAAATATCAAAGCGCATCCCTAGATATGGCTGAATAACTGGCGTCCATGCAGAGAGTTCAAAGGCCTCACGTGGATTTGTACCCGAAACAATATCAGTCCAGCTTTCATTTGCCGGTGAAGAACTGGCCGTAAGCGTGGCCTGTCCTATCCCAAACAATGATCCTCCAAGCAATTTGAGGCGAGACCGGGAATGAGTATTAAACTCAGCAATGACACCAACCTGACTCAGTGTAAAATTAATGGTATACGCCACATCAGCGGCATCTAATGCAGTGGCTAAATATTCTCCTTGACCTGCGTACATACCAATCGTCCAGTGAGGAGTCACCTCTCCGAATCCTTCAAAACCAGTCATAACCATAGCATTATCATTAATAATCGATTCATTTGTGGCATCTGTAATATCAAACTCTGTTGAAAAATTACCCAGAGCCGCAAAAGCAGTTTCATCTAGCTCGAAGGATAAAAGATATGAAAACGCAGGACCTATAGCACCCCGGAGGACAGGCTGCCCCTCAGCAAATTGTGCTTGGAGTGACCCAATTAACAATAGTGTTGATACGAAAATTCTTACCCAATGTCTCATTTTCTGAATACCTCTCAATATCAATCCCGCAGTTCGCAACTACCTAGCCCTCAGGCACAGATTACTTTAACATTTGCTTAATAACCCGAACTTCTTTTCAATTAAAAACGACGCAGTTGACACAATATACTATCTCTCAAATTTTTACACAAGTCTTTTAAGAATTTACTTTAAGTCACAGCCTAAATTTATATTGCATACAGTGGCTTAGCCCAATAAATTGGCAAAAAGTTTGAAGTAGGATTCAAAATTTTAATTGCAAAGAAATGGGTTTCCAAGATGAGTAAACATATTTTTAATAATATCATAGTTCGTCATATCTTGATCGTCCCTCTCTTGATCATTTTTTCAGCGACCAGCCTGTTGGCAGCTGATGGCCTGAGTAATATTCACCATTTAATGGACCTTGGGGATGTCGATCATGATGGGAACAACGATTTTGGGGCAATTAGAAAGCTCTCAGGATCAGGATCTGAATTAATTACATTTGAAGTGACACCGGCAGGCGACTTTGAAGTGACCTGGCAATTTGCACTTCCAGAAAACCTGGTTGGAGAATGGGTTGATTTCACACTTGCTGACTTGAATTTAAATGGTCGGCCAGAATTAATTGCTATCACAAAACTTATTTCTGCAAATTCTGGCAATTCAGCACCTTGGATGTACGGCTTTGAATGGAATGGTAAAGAATTTGACTTTATTCCCAGTTTTCAATGGGGTTGGGCACCAGAAAACGGCTTGTATGCCAGACCTGTTCAGATTGAGGTCGCTGATATTGATCAAGATGGGCTTAGTGAGCTGGTTGTTTTGCTCAGTGCTCCACAAGCAAACCTGCTAATCGTCGAGGTGAAGGGTGACCTCAGTAATTCAGAAATCCAAATTGAGTATGCTGGACTTCCTGGCAAAATGGGGACAACCCCTGCTTCTATCCTGCTCGCCTTAAATGATATAAACAATGATCAACATGACGATATCGTTCTGCTTCAAAAGCAAGGAAGCGTACTTTTTGCCTCTGGTATAGTCGCCACCAGTGAGGACCACTATACAACTCGAAAGCTAAATTCCGTCAAGCTCATTGGGGGAGCCTCTGAAGTGGTTCGTACTTCTGGAATGTCCAATGTTGATCTTGAGGACAATGGAAAGACCCAAATTTTTATTGGCAGCTCAAAGGGGAATATTTATCGGTATGACCCCGTTTATCAAAGTACACTCTGGCAAAAATTTTCTGAACCTATCCACCAGCTGAATTTTTCAGATTTTGATGGAGACGGGCTGAAGGAATCGCTCATCCGCACGGGTGGTCAAGTCTACTATTTAGAGCAAGAGCTTGCCGAAAGCAGTTTTGAAAGTTTTCGTTCACTCAGCGATACCGAGCTAACTGGAACCAATGTTCTGGCTTTTCAGGATGGACTCATCCTAGCAACACATGGCTTTCATCAATTTCGAGCCATCAGTTCTGATGTACCTGAAGCAATGGCAAACACTGGAGCTGTAGATGAACCCGAGGATGATCTTTCCCTATCAGAATCGCTTGACACCGTTCAAGATGCCCCGCCCCTTTTGGAAAAGCTATCACAAGCACCAGTTCAAGAATTAGCAACTATTCCAGAAATTAGAAGAAAGCCTAAGACACCCGATGTTACTCTTCATCCAGGAGATGGATTCACCCACAATATTCCTCGCCAGGATGAAATTGACCCTGGACAAGCCTACGTCAAATTCAAGACCTATCCAGAAGGTATGCGTCTAGGAAAAGATTTTATTTTAAGATGGAATCCGTCTGAAGACCAGTTGGGTTACCATCAGATTTCATATTCTTTTGGTCAAAGCCTGGACACCACATTCACGCTGTATGTAAATCATATCCCCGAAATATTCTCTACACCAACTCCCCTGGCCCAAACAGGCCAACAATATCTTTATCAGGTCCAACTTGAAGACCTTAACCAGGAACAATATTTTGAATATGAACTTCTTTCTGCACCTGCAGGAATGCAAGTTGATGAAGAGGGACTTATCCGTTGGTTACCCAGCGACACCCAACTTGACTCACAGTATGTCTCTTTGAGTGTGAGTGATGGTTTTGAACGAACCCTCCAAAAGTTTACTCTTTATGTAAATATTCTCCCCCTTATTCTTGAAAAACCAGGTCCTGTTGCATTCATTAATGAACCCTATATTGGACAAGTTAAAATTCAAGATAAGAATCTTCCCAATACAGCAAGACTGATCCCTTTGAGGACTCCCCAAAACTTGATCATGGAATCTTCTGGCCGCATCACTTGGGCACCAGAAGCTCAACAAACGGGTTTTCATGATATCCTCTTTGAGCTCACAGATGATATGTCTACTGTTTTAGATTCATTTACTATTTTTGCCAATACACCACCTGTGATTACTTCCAAATATGAAGTCCATGTACCCGTAGGCAAACCCTGGCATTACAATGTTGAAGTCAATGATCCAAACAACAATCAGGACATAAGCTTTCTACTGTCAGAGAGTTCCATTCCCAATTTAGCGATTAGTCGTCGAGGTCGCATTACCTGGACACCTACTGAAGCTGAACTTGGTCGACAGACTTTCACTATATCGGTTTCGGATGGTTTACGTGATGATTTGCAAAAAGTAACCGTGTATGTAAATAGCTCACCAATACTTGGTAAAGTTGCCGATACACTGGCTACCGTCGCCCGGCCTTATACAACTACTCTACCTGTTACAGACCTTAACAAGGACCAGAAGTTAAAGTACGCCTTCCTATCATCTCCTAAGGGAATGACAATCTCTGATGCCGGTCAAATCCAATGGACCCCAAGCAAGTCTCAAAAGGGTTGGAATGAGATATTCATAAAGGTTTCCGATACTTACAGTTCTGACACTTATAAGTTTACAGTTTATGCCAACGCACCTCCCGTGATTGTGTCCAAGGCCGACACCATGGCTATTGCTGGTCAAGAATACATCTATGAAATCAAAGCATTGGATCTCAACACTGATCAAGATTTGGTTTATAAGGTTTATGATGCCCCAGCCGGTGTTGAGTTGAAAGATGGCTCCATTTTACGGTGGACACCCACGATTGGCCAAATCAACCAAGCTCAATTTAAAGTGAGTGTAACCGATGGTTTTATCACCAATGTGCAAAAGATTGATCTTTTTGTAAATGCCCTACCAGAAGCGACCTCGGTTCCATCACCAGTTGTACTAACTGACCGCGAATACCGTTATCAGTTATCCTCCCGCGATTTAAATGAAGACGGTATTAGCTATACCAAGATACTCCTCCCTAGCGGTGCTGAGATGAATGAGGAAGAAGGTTTGATTGTTTGGACACCAGATGCCTCAAATGAAGGGTCAAACAAATTTATTGTTGAGTTAAAGGACTCCCGCGGGTCTTCAAGCTACCATGAATTTGAAGTGACCGTATTCCAGGATCCAAAAACACCGATTCGTCAGATGGGTGCTTTCCTCATTACTCTAGCTGGTATTGGTGCGATGTTTATTATGAAATTCCTGTATTGATCCTACTTCCAAACAGGACAAAAAAACCCACCAGCCATGGTGGGTTTTTTATTTACTTTTTTTTTAAATCTACTATTGAAGAATATGATTAATCAGAACAATCAAATCCTGCACGTTGACAAAAAGATCTGAATTTAAATCCCCGATAACCAGTAGCTCAGGAGTCACTTCGATATTTCCCATGATCAGGTTAATCAGTATGATCACATCCTGAATATTAACGGTCTCATCTTCGTTCATATTCCCATCACCAGGGATAAACCAGCTTGAGGCTCTCAGAACAGCCTTGTGCAGGTTTAAGCGGCCACCCGTAACAGTTAGCCCCTCCAGGGCTGCTAGCGTGTCGACAGAGGCCATAACCATCGCTTTAAAAAGTTGGGCACCCATCGCTGGATACTGTTCATAATACTGGGCCAGTTCCACATTTGCCGCTGAATGCATGAGCGCCACAGCGCCAGTGACGTGGGGAGCGGCCATGGAAGTTCCAGACTTGAATGTGGTACCCTGATAAAAATTGGTTGAGAGAATAATTGATCCAGGAGCTCCCAGATCAATACTCTCGGCTCCATATCCCGCAATTGATTTCACATCATACTTATTTGTATTGGTAACCGTAATCAGATAGGGGCTACTACAACCTGTTGGGACATCACCGGCAAGATCGATATTTGTATTGGTATTGGATGTAGCACCAATTGATAAAATACCAGCCTCTCCCATGGCGTTAAACATATCATTCCAAAGAGGATACTCACCTGATTCACAATCGGCTCCATCAATCCCAAAACTTGAATTTACAGAAACAACAAAAGCACCCTCAGCACCGCCTGTTTCCAACCAAGCAAGTTTTTGTTCCAGGATATAGCTATAGGCTTCCATTGCTGTTGCAGTGGTTGTGCTTGAACCTGCCACAATCATCAGCTTAATATCCCAGTTTACACCAGCTACTTGATTATCATTATTGGAATGAGCGCCAATAATTCCGGCCACGTGGGTACCATGACTGCTCGTTGGAATTTCTCCATTATGTCCAAAGGCGTTCCATCCGAGAGAATCGTCTACCCAGCCATTCTCATCATCATCAATACCATTCCCCAGCGTGTCTCCAGGATTTGTCCAAAAATTATTCACCAAATCCGGGTGGATCATATCGCAACCACCATCTACAACTCCAGCAACAATAACACGTCCTAAAATAGTCTCACCACCCGTGGTGATTTCCCAGGCTTCTGCTGCATCAATATCAGCACCCACCGTTCCACTGGTTTGACCTGTATTCTCAAAATTCCATTGTTGATCATAAAAGGGATCATTGGGCTCCAGTCGCTCACTTAAATAGTGATCATTCTGAGCATGTCGTATCTCTGGAAAATCTTCAATTTGTCCCAGAGCTTTATGAAGCTGGCGTCTCGATAAATCTACTTGGACCAACCATAAATTCAGAGGTCGACTGACCTGCCTCACGATTTCGAGGGGTTGATCTAAAAGGATAATTTCAATATCTTCCTGGGAAAGACCATCATCAAACCGAATAAGTAGTTCATTTTCAACAAAAAGCGGCGCACCACCAAAGCAGGTAGCGACGATTAATATTGAACTAATTACGGTCTTCCACATCACGTTTATGACATCCCTTCAACGCTAATTATAACCTCCTGGGAAGCAAAAGCAGGTGATCAAACACACACTCTCACTAAATGATACACCGAGTATAACACAGACCAAGATGAAATCATTGGGGTTTTTAGATTTGTTATAACTCAACGCCCAGAGTTACAATTCTGCAATAAATTTGGTATTATGAGTTAAAGATGATAACTGATGGCCATTTGGCTCACCCACCCAGCGGCGCCAAAACTTTGAGTTGCTGATTCGATGACCATACCTTGCCAGTTAATGGCAAATCCGGCTGTTGCACCGGCAATAAAATCAGATTCGGTGACGCCCGTTTGGAGGTCAAATCGATTGGAATTGAGACCCAGTCTTACAGCAAAACTGGGGTGAACGAATATTTCAGCACCCAGAGCAAACTGCAGAAGTTCATCAAAATTATAGATACCTTCCAAGTTTAGTCTAAGCGGTAGATGTGATAAAATTTTTGAAGAACCAACGCGCAATTGGGTTGGAAAATTTTCTTCTGTCTCCCCGAGGCCTACCGATGCCAGGTAGACACCCACAGTCAGCGAGTCCAGGGCTTGATGATAGACAGCGCCGAGATCATAGTAAAAGTCACCTTGTGACTGGGAGTCTGCAACCCGTTGATATCGACCGACTCTTCCACCAAGACGAATAATTTCGGAAAACTTAAAGGCATAGCCAAGGCTTGAAGCCAACTCATGGTAACCGAAAGTGCTCGTCGAATTACCATTAATATCTGTTTTAACAAATGAACCATAGTCAAAATAGATTAGCTCCGCGCTTAGACGATGACGATCCATGGGCAAGACACCACCAGCAGAATATCCACGAATACCAACGAGGTGATTCACCATACCCACTTGGCCCTGCACTCCTTCTATAAAGCTTGTGCCAGCTGGGTTACCCTGAAATTCAAAGTTGCCCGAAGCATCAACTGACCGACTTCCGCCCATAGCTGCAGCCCGGCTACTAAAGGGATAACTTAAGAGTTGGTAGGATGGTGTTTCTGCCCAAGCAATCGTAGCTAAACAGAGTATGATCAACACTGATAATATTTTTTGTTGTCCCATGACCTTGATATACATGCCTTAAAATGAAATTTGTTTCCCAATAAAACACATCTTTTTTTTCGATCCTTTCTAATATTGTTGAAACCCCACTTTCCTTTTCCTAGATCCATGAAGGAATACCTGGTAACTATTGAACATATAGGCCGCTCTCATTTGGATTTCCAGAAACATCTCAATTACAACGGGTCTTTATCTAACGCTAGGCTGGATTTTTATCAGGTTTAAGTATAGTTTGATCGCCTTATGACAACATTGTACTGGACCCTATTTGCACTACTCGCCCTTTATCTGATCCTACGGTTTATCAGTTTAAAGATGTATGATCTTAAACTCACACCCCATACAGAAACACCTGAAAAGTTCGGGCTTAAATTCGAAGAAGTGCACTTCCCTACAGAAAATGATCGAAACTTATATGGTTGGTGGATTCCTTCAGAAAAAGAATCCCACAGTGTCCCTACCTTGATTTTGGTTCATGGTTGGAGTCGCAATCTCGGTCGAATGCTACGTTATATTCAACATCTTCACCCCTTAAACTTTAACATTCTTGCCTTTGATGCCCGCCACCACGGATCAAGTGATCCTGATAATCATTCATCCATGTATAAGTTTGGCCAGGATATTCATGCGGCTGTCCAGTTTGCCTGTACGCGAGAAATTGATCCAGACAGGGTCGGCGTGATTGGTTTATCAATTGGGGGAGCAGGTTCTGTTTTTGCGGCTGCACAGGATGCCTGTATCAAGACAGTTATCACGGTTGGTGCACCAGCCCACCCAGTTGACGTGATGAAACAAGAATTTAAGCGGTTTCACATCCCAAGTCTTATTGGATGGTTACTGCTCAAGCAAATCGAATCAAAAATTGGGATGCAATACGATTTTTTTGCACCGGTCAATAACATTAATTCCGCAGCCGCTTCCTTCCTGATTATCCACGGGGAAGATGATGTTGTTGTGCTACCCTCCCAGGGTGATAAACTCTACCATGCTGCCCGTCCTGATCAGGCGGAATACTGGAAAATTCCAGGACGTGGCCATTCTAACTGTCATCATGAACCTGGCTTTTGGGATAAAGTAGAGCAATTTCTAAGATCTAACCTGGAAGAAAACTAATTAACCCGAATCTGATTTTATCCAAATCTTAGGGGATCCAAATGAAATATCCACCAGAACCATTTCGCATAAAAACAGTAGAGCCAATTACCCGAACGACTGACTGGGAACGCCTCGCCATCATTCAGGATGCTGGATACAATGTTTTTAATATCCCTGCTGATAAAATTTATATCGACCTATTGACAGATAGTGGCACCAGTGCCATGAGTGATGATCAGTGGGCAGGCATGATGAAGGGAGATGAGTCATACGCTGGCAGTAAGAATTATTTCCATTTTGAGAAAGCGGTCAACAATATTTTTGGCTTTAAACATGTGATTCCTACTCACCAGGGTCGTGTGGCTGAAAACCTGCTATTTTCGACCATCCTTAAAGATCGTAAAGACCAGGTTATTCCTAACAACAATCACTTCGATACAACTCGAGCAAATGTGGAATATAATGGCGGTACAGCAACTGATCTGGTGGTAGATATTGCCAAAGACACCCAAGCCATTGCAGATTTTAAAGGCAATATTGATCTAGATAAACTGGCCCAACTCATTGACGAAGTAGGTGCTGATCGAATCCCCATCGGCATGCTCACTATCACCAATAACTCAGGTGGTGGGCAACCTGTTTCCATGGCCAATATCCGCGAGACCTCTGAACTTTTGCACAAACACTCAATTCCCTTTTATATCGATGCCTGCCGGTTCGCGGAAAATGCCTATTTTATCAAGACCAGGGAAGACGGGTATCAGGACAAAAGTATTCTTGAGATCGCCAACGAGATGTTTTCCTATGCTGATGGTTGTACCATGAGCGCCAAGAAGGATGCTCTCGTGAACATGGGCGGTTTCTTTGCAACCAATAATGATGAACTGGCTCAACAGATTACCAACCGTCTTATTTTGATCGAAGGTTTTCCCACTTATGGTGGGTTAGCTGGTCGTGACCTTGAGGCCATTGCCCGCGGACTGGGAGAAGTTTTAGAGGAAGATTATCTGGCATATCGAATTTCCCAGGTCGAAGAACTGGGTGATCGACTCATCGCGGCAGGTGTTCCTATTCTAAGACCCACTGGTGGCCATGCGGTTTACCTCGATGCGAAAAATTTCTTACCCGATGTACCTCAGTCCCAATTTCCTGGAATTGCTCTCACCGTTGCCATGTACACACATGCTGGAATCCGGGCTGTCGAAATCGGCAGTCTCATGTTTGCCCATGAAGACCCTGATACTGGGGAGGTACATTACCCCGATCTTGAGCTGGTCCGACTGGCTATCCCCCGCCGAGTTTACACCAACAGTCAAATGCAGTATGTCGCTGAAAATATTATCGAGCTGTATGAAGGCAGAGACAGGATCAAGGGCTATGAGATTGAGTATCAAGCTCCGGTTTTAAGGCATTTTACTGCCAGACTCAAACCCCTGGAATAAATTTTATCGTTTAAAATCTCAGGCTGGGATTTTAAACGCTACCTTAGCAAGAGCATTTTTTGAGTGCGCGTTTCAGACCCCGTCTGAATCATCGTAAAATAGACTCCCGCACCCACTGATTTTCCTGAATGATCTAAGCCATCCCACAGCGTTTCCTGATAGCCAGCATCCATGGTCACATAATGGTAGGAACGAATTTCTCTGCCTTGAATATCAGTTATCATGATTGACACAGCGCCTGGTTTGGCCAGTTGATAGGCTATATGGGTACTGGGATTAAATGGGTTGGGATAATTGCTAAAGAGTTCAAAGGTATCAATCATTAGATAGACATCTTCAAGAATTATTTGTATCGCTTTTGATACGGCTGAGTACGGGATATCTGATAGGCGATAATCATATTTGATGCCAGGTTTCGCTGTCTTATCCCAGACCATATAATCGGTGCGGATCGTGGTACTACCCTGACCCTCCAACTCAGGATGAGTCGAATAGTGGGCAATTGTTTTCCAGTCATTGGCCTTATCATCACGCCGATCCAAACTGAACCCCAGGTTCTCGAATTCACTTTCAGTGGCCCATTTCAACAAAAGTTTCCCCTTGATATTGGCTGCATGGAAGAAAGCCAACTCTACGGGGAGAGAGCTATCCAGAGCTTCTTCATTTGTAGCTACTACGGGTCTAATCCTCCAATCAAGAGTGGTATAGGGACCACCCCATCCGGCACCTAAATCGCGAGAAGATCTTTGATCGATGGAATTATTTTCTAAAAGGATGGTGTAATCCGACCCTGTTGTGTTGTCAATTACAAGATGATAATGTGTTGATGCTAACACGCTCACATTAGCATCGACCAATGAAACATAATTCCAGCTATATTTTCCAACATCTGCTGCGCTCAAAGAGACGGTGGATCCCAGCTTACTACTGGGTAATCCGCTACCATTATCTGACCATATCTCAATGCTAAACGAGCCACTTGATGGAACAGATGTATAGGTGTGAAAAAAGGCTCCGGTCACATCCCCGGCAGTCGTTGGTGTGAACTTAACAGCATCCTTAACGCCAGAGGCGCGGGTTGTGGCGCTATTTGCTCCCCAATCATCATAGGCATATACATCGTGGTCGACTGTTGCCGAAGAGCTGATTGTTTTTGCCAGAGACTCAAATATATTTAGTTTTCCATAACCCCATTCGGCATTAGGGATACTCCCTGTATATGTATCACTATCAGCATTCCCAGTTAATCGGGATTTTATCGTGGCTGCGCTAAGCGTGCCATCATAATCAAGGATAAGGGCTACCCCACCCGTCACCACTCCAGCTGCTCCACTGCTGCCTTCAGTGAGATGATATTTATCCGCGATGATCTCTTTTGAAGGTGAGGGTGTATAATCCTTGGAGGTTGCCAGATACAGTCCACGTCCAGGTGCAGTAATATCCGGTTTTTGATCTCCACCTCGTGTAGGTCCAATGCTACTAAAGTATGCAATATCCTCAGAAAGATCTGTTCCTAAAAAATTTGCCCCTCCTGCCGTGGAATACCATCTCCATCGTGGGGTGTAAGCACCAACGCTGATGGCTGCGCTAGCAGTTGCAGGAGATGAAATTGTGTATGTTGTATCTCCACCCATGACAGTGGCCCCCATGGAACTGGCATATAGCCAGGCATGGTAGGTCATGGTGGATGCAGAATTATTGGTCACTTCCAGGCTCCAATCTCCAATCTCTGGTCCAACGCCGTCCGAGCCATCATGTACTTGAAAAAAAGTTCGTCGATCACCACTGCTGTGATCAGAGTCTGTATCGTTAAAAAGCTGGATGGTTCCATCGGTTGTGGACGAGGTTCCTGTTTGATCAGCTGTACGAGTGTATGAAAAAGTGTTATCAGGTGATTTTACCACTGCTGTAACATCAGCACTATTGCTCCACCACATCTCAAGAGAAAAATAGTCGTTGGAGGCACCCGATGTGTTGCTGAATGATGGAACAGTTATGGTAACCGTCCCCGTTGCAGATGCAGCCACTGTTGCCGTTACGTGAATGGACTCATTCCCTTCATTTCCAGCGGCCACAACAGCCACACGGCCATTCCCTGATGCAACAAAGGCGTCGACTGCTTCAGCTAGGGTACTGGTGCCATCGTGAGCGTTGCTCTGGTTTCCCAGGCTGAGATTAACAACTACGGGTTTGCTTTCAGTCGCAGAAATTTTTTCAGCATAGGTCAAAGCATCTTTGACATTGCCATCAGTAAAACTATTTACCCCTGCACGTACCACCACAATGTCCGCCCCTGGAGCCATACCTGAATACTTTTTACTCGCTAGGGAGGCGCCATTGCCTGCGGCAGCACTGGCAACTGCTGTACCATGTCCATTGGTATCTTGGGTGCTGACAACACCTGCAGGAGAGCCATCTATTTCGTTTTCGATTTGAGTATTGGTATACTCTACACCATAGTCAAGACCGCTAAAATTGCTTCCATCCCGATCCTGTGGCGTAGCTGAGCCAGTGGTCTCCGTCTGATCCCAAATATAAAGTATACGACTTTGCGTATCATCTGATGTTCCGCGAAAATCCAGATGAGACCAGTCAATACCGGTGTCAATAATTAATACAATAACATCCGTTCCGTCATAGGCGATATTATTCAAATAGGCATCATGGACCAGGTCTGCACCAGATAGACTCACAGCTAGATCATTCAGGGGATAAAGCATATCTCCCTGGAAGATGGCAGTCACCACCCGAATTTGGGTCAATTGGATCAGTTGCTCAAAGGTTACACGGGCAGTGCTCCAATTGGGATGATCTGAATTTGTTTTGATCCCCTGCGCTTTGACCTGCTCAAGATCAGTACTACGAAAAGTGACCGGGTAGAGCACTTCCCTTTGGGTACCCGTCACAGTTTGTACCTGGGTATTCCGATTATCGGTTAAAAAGCCATATTCAAGATTCTTTTCTATCACCAGTGCTTGAAGATCCGGGGAAAGTTTCTCCATGGATGCTTCTGACATTGTTTCAGCAAACAAGAATGCTGGGAAACTCATGATTAAAAGAAGTTTGCTTAGATGTTTAATCATGGTGGATTCCTATTCATCTCATTATTCCAGATATTAGCAATAAATTTTAATTCTTCATAAAACTCAAAATACAAAACTTTTATTCATAAACCTTAATCTTCTTCTACTTTTAATGCATGATCTATTTAAAGACTCTCTTCCTCTGCTTACTTACGTTTACTCAGCTATATGCACAGCAAGCGTATTGGGTCTTCTTAGAAGATAACCCAGTCAACCACCCGGTGACTTTGACTGAAAAAGCTGAACAACGAATTCTTCTGCGTGGGAAGCGAACGCCTGCAGGGAGTCAAAACATTTCAACTATTCGCCTCAATCAGTTAAGAGTAGCTGGATTCAAAATCAGACATTCCTCCCGATTCCTAAATGCTGTGAGCTTGGAGATTAACAACAATCAGGATCTTACCCGCTTACATCAACTTCCATTTGTCAGGTCGATTCAGCCAGTTGCTCAAAGAGCTTCTCGCATCTCCCCAATCAATGAACCCAGCCTCCCACGGGGATCTGGAATTGACTATGGCAGGTCACTGACCCAGAATGAGATGCTCCATATTCCCACCATTCATGATCTTGGTTATGATGGAGAAGGGGTCATGATTGGTGTATTCGATGCTGGTATTGTTACAGATCATTTAGTTTTTGATCATCTTGATATCCGAGCAACTTATGATTTTGTGGATCATGAGATAAACCCTGATGGTGGCGGTGAAGCACATGGAGTATATACATTAAGTACCCTGGCTGGATATCTGCCTGAAACGTTTATCGGTCCTGCTTATGGCGCTACTTATCTACTTGCTCGAACGGAGGATATCAATTCTGAGTCTCGACTTGAGGAAGATAACTGGGTAGCTGCCCTGGAATGGGCTGACTCTCTTGGTGTAGATATCATCTCATCTTCCCTCAATTATCGCTATTTTGATGATATCGCTGAGAATTATCCTTTTTCTGCTCTCGATGGACAAACAACTATTATAACTCGAGCTGCTAATATCGCTGCCCAGCGAGGTATTCTGGTTGTCAATTCCATGGGAAATGAAGGACCTGGTGTGAGTACCGTCTGGCCACCGGCCGATAGTCCCCATGTGCTCAGTGTTGGTGCAGTAAGTGCCTATGGTGGGGTGATCGCTATGTCAGGTCGTGGACCGACTTACGATGGTCGGATTAAACCCGATGTGCTGGCCATGGGGTTTTCGGTCTTCGTCGCCTCAGGACTTGATGATTATGTTTTTACAAATGGGACGTCTGTAGCAACGCCCCTAATTTCAGGGTTGGCGGCTCTCCTGCTTCAAGCCCATCCGAATTTAAGTCCAGATTCTGTTATCGCTCTTTTTCGCAGTCATGGTAACAATAGTGATCTACCAGATAATTCACGAGGTTATGGAATCCCAAATTTGCTTGGTGTCTTCCCCAAGTTTGACCAGCGAGTGACTAAAAACTGTCTTATCTACCCCAATCCCAGTTCAGCTGAAACCATTCAGTTCGTCCTGCCTCTCCCTGTAACTGAACTCATCCACACCAGCCATGTCTATAATATTCGCGGGCAACACCTTGCAAGTCTGGATTTGCAGATTCTCTCTGAAACCACCCTTCAGCTCAGCTTACCTTCAAATCAAGTTTTAAGTGACCAACTACTGATCATAACTGTGGAGGCTGAGGGCAATCTTTATTCTGGAAAGCTGATCTATTTAAAGTAGCGGTTGGCATACTCAATGCAGTAACTGCATATTAGATTTTATAAGACACAACGAGAATAATTTTCAATCCTGAAATCTAAATAGATGATTGGTCCTGATGAAGCAAACTGAAGCACTCAAGAATTTTGAATCTACAAAAAATGACATCGGGTATGTGGAAAGTCAATTCGCCACACTCAAAGATTACCAGCGGATTGGTTTTAAATCTGGTCTAGAGGTTCACCAACAACTGAAGACGAAGAGTAAACTCTTTTGTCGGTGCCCTGCTGGTGTTTTCCATACCGATGATGATTTCAATGCTGAAGTCATTCGTCACATGCGTCCTACCTTAAGTGAGTTAGGTGAATATGACGGTACAGCCCTCATGGAATTCAAAACTCGGAAAAACATTACGTATCGCTTAAACAACCAAACCGCATGTACGTATGATGTGGATGACACCCCTCCCTTCCCCATCGATCGAGAAGCTTTGGAATATGCTCTGGAAATCTCACTCCTCTCAAAGTTGAATATTGTGGGTGAAGTTCACATCACCCGGAAACAGTATTTAGATGGTAGTATTCCCACTGGCTTCCAACGAACAGCTATCCTGGGGGTTGAAGGTGAGATTCAACTTAAACACAAAAAGGTAGGCTTGATCCAACTCAGCATCGAGGAAGATTCCTGTCGCGAGATCTCTGATATCGGGCACGACCGTATTTACAAAACGGACCGCCTGGGTATGCCCCTTATTGAAACGGTCACCCATCCTGATATGGAAACACCTGATGAATTGGCAGAGGCTGCTGAATACATCCGCTTTTTGAATCGCAGTACTGGCAAAGTGCGCACAGGAATGGGCGCTGGCCGGGAAGATGTGAACGTGAGTTGCGCCGGCGGGAGTCGGGTGGAGATTAAAGGGGTCGCTCATAATAAATGGATTCCAGAGCTCTCCCATGTTGAAGCCTTCAGGCAGTGGTCGCTTCTAAATATTCGTAAACTGATCAAAGATCGCGGCCTCCAAAAAGATTCTTGGAAGATGCTGAGCCAGGAGATCAATCTCTCACATCCTGAACTACTGACACCATTTTTGAGGGATAACATTGATCGGGGACTGAAAGTTATTTGTATCAACCTGCCCCAATTCACCGGGATTCTTTCCCACTTCACCCAACCAGGACATCCTTTTGCAGATGAACTCATTCATCGACTAAAAGTGATCGCCTGTATTGAACGCCCAAATATGACCCACTCCGAAGCATTTGAACCCATTCTATCTCAAAAAGAATTTGATCGGATCGCCAAATTATTTGATGCTCAAAAGGATGATACCCAAATTGTTTTCTGGGGACCGGCTGATGATATCGCCACTGCACTAGAAACCATTGAAGAGCGATTGCTGATGGCCTTTGAAGGCGTGCCTGAAGAAACACGTAAATCCTTTGCAGATGGCACAACCATTTTTGAGCGGGTGTTACCAGGCAGTGATCGGATGTACCCAGATACAGATTCTGCACCGATTCCTCTTACTGTTGAATATATCGAGAGTCTCGATAAAAATTTGCCCATGGATATTGCTGATCGTTATCATCAACTCCAGGCCTGGAACGTTCCAGAAAACACCTGGAAGTACCTCCTCAGCAAAAACATGCTCCCTCTGATGGAGCAAATCTGTGATCGGTTTGGATATAGTCAAAAATCAGTCGGTGTGTTCTTAGGGCAGACTTTTAAAAATATTGAAGGCAAGAATGAGCTACATAAGAATTTTTCTTATGGCAAAATCTATGAGCTGTTTCGATACATTAGTGAAAAAAAACTGGTTCCGGGAATTGCAAAATTCATGATGCCTGTTATTTATGAATTTCCAGATATGCAGTTTAGTTCCGTTCTTACCAGTATTCATTTTAAGAAGCGGAGTTTAAATGAAATTGTGGCTCCTATCGAGTTTCTTTACGAAAAATTGAAAGATAATACAGCCGAACCAGAATTAATTTCTACCATTAACTGGCTCATGGGTCAGGTTCATCGGCAAGCCATCGGCAATGTGAGATTGGCTGATCTAAGACAAGAGATCGAACAAATTATTAGCCCTGGCTAATATAGTCTTTCTGAGTGTAACGAAGAATCTTCCTTGAGGAACCTTAACCATAGATCACAATTCTCAATGGAGATCCTTCACCCTCTGGGTTCAGGAAGACGCTTTAGGAAAAGGGTATCAAATGAGTAATGACATTTTCCAGGGATATAAAGGGGCTGCCTTAAAAGTATTGCAAAAATTTAATGTCCGAGTCTGGGGTCAAGCCCAGATCAACACCACACGAGGCACCTTTCAGGGCACAGTGCTCCCGAGAGCTGAAAATGATGATGACCAGCATATCGTCCTCAAAATTGAAACAGGTTACAACATTGGTATCGATATTATAACCATCGAAAAAATGGTGGAAACGGGCTATCAGAAAGCCAATTATAAAATCCCTGAAAAAGCTTTTCCCTATTCTGATGAAAAACCAAATGTAAAACTTTTTGGAACGGGGGGTACCATCGCCTCTCGGCTGGACTACCGCACCGGTGCAGTTATACCGGCATTCTCCCCTGGTGAGCTCTATGGAGCCGTACCTGAACTGGCTGATATTTGTAATATAGGTACTGAGAAACTTTTTGCTGTATTCAGCGAAAATATGGGGCCGGACCAGTACAAAATCCTGGCAGAAAGTATCGGTAAGGAGATTGCTAACGGAGCAGATGGAATTATGATTGGCCATGGAACGGACACCCTCCATCACACAGCCGCAGCCTTATCTTACATGATTCAAGATTCTCCCATCCCCATAATTCTGGTTGGCTCCCAACGGTCCTCAGATCGCCCTTCCTCTGATGCCGCGCTGAATCTGATTCATGCTTCTTATGCTGCTGGTCACGGAGAAATTGCAGAAACTCTAGTATGTATGTTTGGACCCACATCAGATGAATACGGATTTTTACATCGAGGGACCCGAGTGCGTAAAATGCATAGTTCTTATCGTTCCACTTTCCGTACCATTGGCGATACGCCGGTTGCCACTGTAACCCGTCATGGTCTGGATATCATTAAAAAGGAATACAAACACCGTCGTAAAGACAAGCAGGTGAAGATCATACCGACATTCAACGAAAATGTGACCATGATGTACTATTATCCCCACATGAAAGCAGAAATCATGGAAGCTCTCATTGATGCTGGCTATAAAGGAATCATCATCGTAGGCACCGGTTTGGGACACGTCAATAAAGAACTTTATCCTGCTCTGAAACGCGCTCAAGAAGAAGGGGTTGCTGTGTTTATGACCCTGCAAACACTGTGGGGCTATTCTCACATGTTTGTCTATGATACAGGTCGCGATATGATGGCTCTTGGTGTGGTTCCCCTGGGTAATATGTTACCTGAAGTAGCCTGGGTTAAGCTGGGCTGGACCCTGGGCCAGACAGATGATCTGGAAGAGATCAAAAAGATGATGCTCACTCCCATCAATGATGATATCACAGAACGCGAGCCCTATAACGGTTACCTCGTCTACCAGGGCGGGGTTCCTGAAGTCGAAGGATTTGTAAAGAATTTCAGAAAATAGATCTTCAGTAACCCACGACTTAAGTCGTGGGTTACCAGATACCAAAGGAGCCTGACACGGATAAAATAATGATGATCCCAAACCGAAAAGAATATCTACAGCAACAAGCCCAGGCTGGCCAGAAGATCATGGGTGTATTACCGGCCCTTTACCCTAAAGAACTCCTGTGGGCTTTTGATATCATATCAGCTGAAATATGGGATCCACCAGGAGAAATTTTAAAAGCCAATGCCCATTTACAAGCCACCATCTGTCCAGTTGTAAAACGTGGGTTAGAATTTATTCTAAAAGACTCAACTCTGGTAAACAGTGGCTATTTATTTCCACACACCTGTGATTCTCTCCAGAATCTGGGTTCTCAAGTAAGGGATTTAATTGGGACTCCCCAGCCTGTTTATACATTTTATAATCCAAAGGGCACTTTTAATAATGCCACACAAAATTATTATTTGGAGTTGCTCAGAGATTTTCAATCTATTTTAGAAGCAGCGCATGGACCCCTGGATCCCGAGAAACTTATAGCTGCTTGTGAATTGGGTTTTGCCATTGATGAACAACTTCTTAAAATTCAATCGAGTCGGCTGTCTGATCAACTCGATCTAACAAATCTGGAATATTTCCAAATCCTTCGGGCAGGAGAATATCTTAGTCCTGAGGATTATTTCGATATTTTATCACAGGTTAAGATTGCGGACCATCCTGCTCATAGCAAAAACAAGAGACTTCTACTCTCCGGAATTTTGCCCCCTGATGCTGAAACCTTGTCATTGCTGGATGAACTTGGTGTCACCATTGTCGCAGAAGACTTACTTTCCGGTAGTCGCCGCCTTCCTATTGCCCAACTTGATGCACCTGCAGATCCCTATGAATATCTAGCGGATCGTCATTTCATTCTGCCTCCCTGTTCAACTCGGGCTAGTAGTCTGGATGAACGGTTTCATCATCTCAATAAATTAATTTCGACAAGCAATGCTCAAGGCGTTCTATTCAATATCGTTAAATTTTGTGAGCCCGAACTTTTTGATCACCGTTATTTGGTTAAAACCATCAAGAAATCTGGGACTCCCATCTTAAGTATCGAAACAGAACTACTGCCTGGCATGTCTGGCCAAGATCGAACACGGATTGAAGCTTTTACCGAGATGCTGGATGAGGGGGTTTTGGTTTGAGCCTCACGCGTCAGCTAAACTACCAGTTTATGAAAGAGTTCGGCGCTCCGGCCCTCATGGCTCTAAAAAACCTCAAAAAGCACAAACCCCGACCTGTTTCACCTACTTTTGGACCTCCCTTGAAAGCCAATAAGCGACTCAAGGAAATCTTAAGTCGACATTATTTTCTGGCCCGATATGTTCCAGGGGTAAAGAAAGTTGCCTGGGTTACCAGTGGAGCACCCGTCGAGTTATTACGGGCTTTTGATATCTATACCATTTACCCAGAAAACCACTCTGCCTTGGTCGGTGCAAAAAAGCAAGGCGCTGACTTTTGCAGTATTGCGGAAAACGATGGCTTTAGTCAGGACCTGTGCTCCTATGCCCGTATCGACCTCGGCCACATGCTATCGGGAAAAACCCCGGCTGGGAAACTGCCTAAACCTGACCTGCTTTTTTGCTCAAATAATATTTGTCAAACTGTACTCTACTGGTACAAAGCAATCGCTCACGAACTCAACATCCCCTTGATCCACTTTGATGCTCCTTTTGTTGCCGTTGAGCAATCTGAGGCTGATGTTCGCTATATGGCTCAGCAACTCCAGGATATGATTCCCGTTTTAGAGCAAATCACTGGCAGAATTTTTAATCTTAAGAACTTTGAAGTCATCCTGAAGCGCTCCCAGGAAAGTTCTCAGACCTGGGGGGCAATCCTCGACTCAATGCAGGCCAAGCCTGCCCCCATGACCATCTTTGACGCTTTCGGCCATTTAGCTCCTGTTGTCTCACTCAGAGGGCTACCTGTGGCCCAGGACTACTATCATATTCTTCAAGACGAGGTGGAAGAGCGCGTAAAACTGGGAATTGGAGCCATTACAGATGAACGTTATCGCCTGATTTGGGATAATATCGCAGTCTGGTATCAGGTACGGTTTCTAGCCACCTTTTTTGCGGAGCGTAAAATGAATTTTGTAACAGCCACCTACACCAATGCCTGGGCCGAGACCACAGGATTTTTGGATGTAAAAGATCCCTGGACCTCCATGGCAAAAACCTACGGGCAGATCATTCTCAACAATAATTTGAAACACAGACTTGAGCTTATGAAGAAAATGATCCGTAATTTTTCAGTAGATGGAATGGTCATGCACTCCACCCGCAGCTGCAAACCCTACTCTGTAGGACAATTTGATCTACGGAAGGCATTGAGCGCTGACCTAGGTCTTCCCGCTGTCATTATTGATGCAGATATAGCCGATGAACGGGTATGGTCGGAGCAGCAGATCCAGACCCGACTGGAAGCCTTTTGTGAAACGCTGGAGGATACACCCCATGTCTAATCAGTATTTTGCCGGCGTGGATGTCGGCTCACTCAGTACCGATGTGGTGATCATTGATGAAAATGGAAATAGTTTAGCTGAAACTGTTTTGCCTACAGGTATTAATGGATCAGAAGCTGCGGAAAAGGCGTTTGATTTAGCGCTCGGGCAGGTTGATCTCACTCGCGAGCAGATTGCTGCTATCACGTCGACTGGATATGGACGTGGATCAGTTAAATTTGCCACAGGAAAAACCACAGAAATCAGTTGCCATGGTGTGGGAGCACATCAGCTATTCCCCAAAACGGGAACGGTGATAGATATTGGTGGTCAAGATAGCAAGGTTATCCAGGTGGATGAGCGGGGACGCATGTTGGACTTTACCATGAACGATAAATGTGCTGCAGGAACGGGGCGGTTTTTAGAAGTCATGGCAGATCGTTTGGAGCTGGGTTTATCTGAGCTCAGTGACCCCTCACATGTGCAGGGTGAAACAGTCCAAATTAGCAGCACCTGTACTGTTTTCGCAGAGAGTGAGGTCATCTCTCTTCTGGCGAATCATACCCCACGAGAAAAGATTGTAAATGGATTGCAGCGTTCAATTGTGAATCGAATATGGAGCATGGTTACCAGTATTGGCATACAGGGAGAGGTCACACTCACCGGTGGTGTTGCCAACAACCAGGGACTGGTTATTGTCTTAGAGGAAAAATTGGGTCAAAAGCTTAATGTCCCAGAGAATCCTCAAACTGTGGGGGCTCTAGGCGCTGCTCACATCGCAAAGCGAGGATTTTACAAATAAATACTTTCTGGATGTAACCGAAGCTTATTTGATACTGAAGGTCTACTAGCGCAATGAAATATTGACCTGAGAGCACGTCACACTTAACCTTTCAGGAACTTTCGCAGTCAAAGAGCATAACAAAATATGAGGTGACCTATGAAATTAAATCGAATAATTATCCTGCTCCTGATCGCTGCAACATTTATCCAAGCCAGTCCGCATCGAAGACATAAAGTCTATCATCCACGGAGTAACTACTATTACAGTGGTGTTTATGCATCACGCTACAATGCCTATTATACCCACTATCGACCTTACCAATATTACACACCTGTGATCGTTACAACCCAATCAACCACAACCTATCCGACAAACCTTGTGACCGTTACGGTGGAAAGTATTGCGACTGATATTGTAGATTTAAATGACCTGATGTCACGTGGCCTGATCTCTGAAAAAGATTTTGAACGGGCTAAAAAGACACTGCTCAACCGGATTGGAATGTCTATCAATCCAGATGCCAATGGCGCCACGACCACAGAACTTATTGTTCAAATTGAGACACTGCATCAAATGCACGCTCGACAGCTCCTCACTGAGAAAGAGTATCTGAAACAAAAGAAGAAGTTACTCGGCTTGATTTAAACCCGTTCTCAAATAATATTGGTTAGACTTACGAGAGGGGTGAGACTGGAAAGTGACTATGCTAAAAAAAGCCCCCGAGCTTTGAGATCAGGGGCTTCATTATCACTATATCATCTTCCTTTACCGAATAAGCACAGCCTTCTGCACAGCTCTGAACTCAGGTGTTGAGAGTGAAATCAGATAGACCCCACTTGCGCCCTGAGTCCCATTCTGATTAAGACCATTCCACAGGAGTGAATAGTACCCAGCAGGTTTGCTTGACTCTTTATGGCTCCAGACATTACGGCCTAAGATGTCATATATCGTGATTACCATATCCGACGATTTCGGTAGCTCATATTTAATAGTTGTGCTTGGATTGAACGGGTTAGGATAGGGATTATCAAGCTTATAATTGCTTGGAATTATCGGAATCTCCTCACTCGATGAAGGAGAATATGAAATAATTAAATCACATATAAATTCTGCTCCCCAGGTTGGATACCAGATAAGAGTGTCATCGCTCAACCAAGCAGTAAAAGATTGTGGTTGCTCATCAGCGTCAATTGTTTTCTCGCTAAATCCTAGACTATAAGTTTTAATATCAATTTGAAACCAGATTGGAAAATTTAATCTCAGATTTTGTGTATATTCCCTGAAGTCAATTTCTTTCCAGGGGGATACTTCATTTGTATCAGTGTTATCAATTTCATGAGGACTTACAATTATCGAGTCTTCCCAAACGATATTTATTGAATCTGGGGTAACTCCACCTGAGTAGAGAACGGTACGAAAAACGCCTGGCTCAGCTATTTTAAATCTAATTTTTTCAATATTTACCGCATTTACCGGAATATCCTCTTGAATAAACTGAATTGCGACGGGTTCACAATTTCCATCCTCCAAACAATCATCAATCCAGTATGCTTCATTCTCATCGCGCTCGTAGTAACTGAGAGTATCATAGTGAACATCCTGAGCCCTAGCTTTTGTATCCAATGTCAAGAAAGTCAACATGAAAACGACTATATATCCAACTTTATACATCGCAAGAACCCATTTTAATTACCATGTTACACACTAAAACAGGGTATTTAATGTAACTTTCAAATACCCTATTACCGAATAGCCTATTTGGCATACATCAATTTAAGCGTTTCAGTTACAATAACATCATTAACCTGAGAATTAATGATAATTTTACATAAATACAAACCTGATGGGAGGCTAATGCCATCGTTTGTTTTACCACTCCAATCAAATTCATAATATCCAGCGTCAAGAATTTGACCCAGCACCAGATCGCTAACCTCAACTCCAGTTATGTTGTATATTTTGGCGCTAACAAACGAGGCATCAGAAATGGCAATGGGTATTATTGTCATAGGATTGAAGGGATTCGGATACGCCCCACCTATTGCACTAACCAGAGGATTCTCAACATTATCGTCCTTGTGTGATTTTTTTGAAATACCACTTATTCGAACCATATCAGTATTTGAAAATATAGACTCTTGATCTGTTACATCCACAGCTAAGCACTTATAAGTGTACAAATCATATTGCGGATATCTGGGATGACCAATAATTGCACCTGGGTCTGTGTATTCAGTCGTGGTTGATTCACCAGTTTTATGAAATGATCCATCCCCATTATAGTCCAAATATATTTCATAGTGATCCACGTCCCTGTCCGGTGGCGCTACCCAGGAAAGATGCGGATTTTGCCCAACAGATAGTTTATTTGTGATTTGAAATACCGTTGGTACCGAGGGAGGGGCCAGCGCATGAAGAGGATTTATTCTACCCGCCCCCATTAAACCTTCCCATGATTCGCCAGCATTTTCGGGATCAACATCTTCGCTAGAAGCCTGTATTATCTCCAACACCTCTGCTGGTGTTTTAGAAGGCCACTTGGAAAGAATTAATCCAGCCAATCCTGCTGTAAAAGGGGAGGCGGACGATGTCGCCCCAGCCGAATTTTGTACGATAACATGAGCTTCAGGCAAATGGGGATGATACCCTGGTCTTGTTTTATATCGCGGAGCCGAAATATCAACCCATGTACCCCAATTAGATATATCCTGTTTTGTGTCATCCAAATTCACGGCAGCTACAGCTATTACTTCACTCCAAGCAGCGGGATACCGAGGAGTTGAGGATGTATTGTTCATTGCTGCTGCCGTAAAAACAATATCGTCATTATAAGCATCGATAATTTTATTATGCAAAGTACCGCTTGCTGAAAGACCTCCCCAGCTCATATTAACCACACTAATATTATTAGCCATACCATATATGATTGCGTTTATCGCATGGTGTGAGTATACAGATCCCCCGCGTCCGATTCTTGAAGCCATAACCTTACATCCGTAGGCGACTCCCGCAGACCCCAAAGAATTATTCCCCACCGCGCTAGTTACACCTGCAACTTTGGTCCCATGATCCCATGTATATGGTGGAGTTCCAGCAGGCGTATGCAAAAGCCAATTATCGTCTCCAAAGAAATCCCATCCTATAAAATCATCAACATAGCCATTTCCATCATCATCAATACCATTTTCATCATCTGAGTCATATGACCAATACCCATTGACATCCTGTACGATTACTCGTCCATCTCCATCTAAATCTTCACCTAGGTTTTGCCAAAGATTACCACCTAACTCAGGATGTTCCACATCAATGCCTGTATCAAGGATTTGTATTATTATACCCGGGGCACCACCCTCATAATCCCACGCTGCTTCACCATCCATTTGCTGCAATCCAGCATCAAGGGCAATATCCGGATCATTTATGAGTATCTCACCTACTTCTAACAAATAATTAGGTTCAGCGATATTAATTCTACTCAAATTTTGGTACAAAGAAGCAATGGCTGGCATGTTTCCTTCGATGAATTCGAAGATATATACATCATCTGCTGCTGGATGGGAACTTCTGGATAGCTTATATACATTTCGGCAATTGTAAACCTTGTTTAAAGAATCGATGTCACTAAATCCTGTCTGGCAAACTCCTCCCGTTATATAGGTTATAGTTAAATTCTGATAAGTCATGGCGGGCAATTGTGTGATCATTTTATAATCATAATCGTTTCCTGCCCCAAAAATCAATGTGCTTAAAAATAGTAGCAGTACTAGCTTCTTTTTCACAATAGAATTCCTTTTACTTTTCAAATTAGGTTCGAATTTATTCTGATTTTTACAACTACCCCTTTCTTTAGTTTTAGTTTTGTTTGTCTGATAAAGATATTCTTCGGCGTCAGTATGTGTTCGGTATTCAAAACGAAAATGTATTCTTGTCTGAGGATCAGAGTAGGATCTACGATTTCAATATCATGCGGGATACAACTGGGGGTGTCAATGCTGCCGACGTGGTCTTTGTCCTAGATGTTACAGGTAGCATGGGGGGCGAGATTGGTCAAGTTAAGACTTACTTAAATGCCTTTACCGATACCCTGGCCAGCCAAGGAGTTGACTTTCGTCTGGCAATGGTCACTTTCTTAGATGTGGTGGAACATGTATACGATTTTACCTCAGATGTTGATCTGTTTCAAACCTATATCGATGCGCAGAGTGCCCATGGCGGTGGTGATTGGGAGGAAAACTCTTTAGATGCCATCTACCGAGCCACCCAATTTCAATTCCGCGATCAGGCCAGCCGTATTTTTATTTGGATTACAGATGCAGGGTATCATGTCAATACTGGACCAACGACCCTAACTGTGGAAGAAGTAGTCGATGCGCTGCTCATGAACGGTGTGACATGCCATGCTGTTGCCGGGGCAGATATTACTGCAACCCCCTAACCTATCCCACAGGGGGAGACTGGTTTGATATTGATGGTAATTTTTTAGACATCATGCTGGAAATAGCGGATCTAGGAGGAACCAATAATTATCTGGTCAATTATAATTCTCCCAATGTGAATAATTCTCAGAAAACCGTAACGCTGGAAGTTCATTATGCTGGTCTTGGTGGATATGGCAGTATTCAATATACACCACCTGAAGGAACCTTACTTAGGGCAACCACTCTGGAGGTTAATTGTTATCCCAATCCGTTTAACCCAAGTATCAGTATTGATCTAAATATACCGCAAATGGCCATAGGTCAGGTCAAGATATTCAATCTGAGGGGTCAGAAAATTCAATCTTTTGATGCCCTAAATTCCGGCCACCACTACTTGAGGTGGAATGCCACAGACTTGAAGGGGCGAAAAGTTGCAGCAGGCATTTATTTCGCACAAATATCCCTAGTGGATCAAAATGGTGTGCTTCAAAAAAATGAACTTCTTAAACTTGTTCACGCAAAATAGGGGGTCTACAAATGAAATTATTATCAGTAGTATTTATCGTTTTAATCTCCATTTCCTCCCTTTTGAGTGGTTGGATTAGATGAAGTCCTAAACCGTAAGATCGTTTTTCTTGTCAGTACCTCATCAACCATGGCAGGTTATAAGTTTGAAGCATCTATCGCAGCTCTAAAACTGGCTTTGGATGAATTGAATGGGAGTGACTACTTCAACCTTATCAATTATGATTATTACACACATCACTGGCGAACTGAACTGGTCTCGGCAACATTGGAAAATATCGCGAATGCAAAGATTTATTTAGATGGTCTAAATCCATCTGGTGGAAATCGACTCGACCTTGGTCTTGATGTTTCTCTTGAACAATTTGTTGATTCGGATCTTCATAATAGTATCATGGTTTTCACTGATGGTCGCTCACCGATTGACCCACGTGAATTGGCTCTAGAAAACAATTATGGCGTAGCTATTTTTCCAATAGCTATTGGTGATAATGTTGATCACTCCAGGTTGGATATGACCGCACGACTAAATCTTGGTTTTGTTACCTATCTGGATGAGGAGAGTAATTTGATTGAAAGTATCCATCGTGTATTTCAGATTATTAACCAGCCAATTTTTCAGGACGTCTCAATCAATTTTAATAAACCAGATGTACATGCCATTTTTCCTGAAGTAGCACCAAGTACATACGCCGGGTCCTATTCCCTCTATTCTGGTCGCTATGATGTTGCTGGATCTACCTCACTGGATTATTGGGGTGAAGGGGTCGCTGGCTCACAACAATATGGTTTTCCGCTTGAGTTTAGTGATGATACTACCAGTTGGGCTATTCCAGCCTACTTATGGGCAAAAGAAGCCATCAGCAATTTAGATCAGGAAATTGATATTTATGGTGAGACAGATGCTCTCAAGGATAGTTCAGTTGCCCTAAGTTTGCGGTACCAAATTCGCTGTCGATACACAGCCTATTTTGCAGATTATGAGTCAGTCTTTGATCCTCCTACAGGTACGGGTGAAGAGCTGGTCATCTTGCCTGAAGCTTCTTATTTAGCGAGGGCCTATCCCAATCCTTTCAATCCCATGACAACCATTGATATTTTCATTGGTGAGGACCTGCAGTCTGTATCAAAGTTTCTTAATATTTATGATCTTCGAGGAAGATTGATTGCCCAGATCGACCTCACTAATCTTGGGATTGGCTTACATCACATCAGCTGGCTCGCCCAGAATATGCTGGGTCAGGACCTCCCATCAGGCGTTTATTTTGCTGTGCTTGAATCAAGTCAATTTCATGGGAAGCCGCTTAAGCTTCTTTTATTACGCTAAATTCATAGGCATCCAGGGCAGCTACAGTTGCCCTGGATATACTCACTGTTATAACTTCATCTATAAATTAGCATTGGAAGTAATTGTGCCGAATGATAAATGGTCGGTGAAGATTATGCTGTCTCTGACTAGATAAAGATTAGGATTGATAATATATGTACCCCTACCTGATGACCCTCCGTACTGTTCTTTCTGCCCGTTTTCGACCTACGTTACAATTTGAAGGAACCAGTGTGCTCAACCTGAGAGCCGGTTTTAACGATATTGACCATTATGGTGAAATCAATAACGGACGTCAATTAACCCTCATGGATTTGGGGCGATATGACCTGGGCGTTCGGGTCGGCCTGATGAAACTAATCGCAAAAAAGAAGTGGGGCTTGGCTGTGGGAGGCATCAGTATTCGGTATCGTCGACGGATTCCATTTCTTAAAAGATATTCACTTAAAACCCGAGTGATGGGGCATGATGGTCGTTGGTTCTATTTCCTGCAGGAAATGTGGTGTGAGGATAAGATATGCTCATCTGCTCTGGTTAAGGCCGGTATCATCTCAAAGTCTGGTTTGGTTCTCGCTCAAGAGGTACTTGAGGAGTTTCCTGATACTGAATGGAAGGAACCGCTACCAGAATGGGTTGAAGCCTGGATCGATGCTGAGAGCAAAAGACCCTGGCCATCATCAAAAGATGGATCATCTCAGGTCCTGAATCAGAAATAATTCCAATTATACAACAAGCCAGCACCTAATTTCAGCATCTTTTCCCGCCTTAGAGCACTTCGATGAACTCAGTATGACACACTTAAAATTCTCACCATAGCTACTACTTCGGCGGGCTCGGAGCCTGTCCTGAGCGAGGGCGTTAATAATTTATTTATAAATAGATTGGCTCAATTTTACCAAATTAACGAACCACGCTACAAGCGTTCAAACTATAGGAAAATCAAGATCATTTGGGGAATATAGGGAGTAAAAAAGAGAGGCCACCCCTCGGGGCAGCCTCTCTTTATAAAGCATATCTCGGTTTAGTTAATTGAAAAAAGTATCTCTCAATTTGCTTCTTTGGCTCTCAAATTTCTGCTTATTGGTAGGTGCACTTCCAGCTTTAGGCAAGCCTGTGGTGACATTAACTGATACTGAATAATTTCCAGACTGATCCTCCCACAACTCCTCAATCACGAAATAATAGTCTCCAGTGGTTGGACAGGTCCAATCCAGACCAGGATTCCAGTTATCCCAATAATCATAATCATCGTTAAATGCAAGCGCTTCCCCAGCCTCCGCACTGAAAACAAAATAGTCCAGATCATCGCAAGCATCATCAGAATTCATGAAAAGCTGAGTGTCTTCACGAGTCAATTTGACAAACAGTGCATGCTCAAGAGCAAGACTCGTGAGTGAAAGCATCTCTCCATCAAAAGTCATGGATTCAACAATATAAACATCAGCTATATCACCAGCATAATCAGGTACATCCTCTTCACAGCTGAGCATCATCAGGGTGAGGGGTAAAAGCGCCCCCAGTGTAATCAATCGTTTCACTCTATCTCTTCTTCGAATTTTATTAAACCATCTGAAAAGTTACAATACTGAATCCCAGACTTATTGATGTATTGATTGACATTATTAAATATCATAAATTGTTTTCTCCATTTGTTATCATGTCAATAGAAACCCAATCGGGCACCCCTATGCATCCACCACGGGGAGCATATTGATCCTTCGACATGATGCAGGACAGGTAAAATCAAAGATCAAGCCAGGGTCTTTTGTTCAGGCGGTAAAAAACTTCACACTAACAATTCACAATTGTCATCCTGAAAAAAAGGGTGTCTCCATTTGCTATTTCTCCTACCTTGGTTGACAATCAGTACCAAGTAGTAAACACTATCCCGGGACCAATCGCGCCTGCTTCTTGGGGATGGTTTACCTTTTTAGCCAGTTACAATTAATTAGAATGGAGTTTGGAAATGATCATTGACATCATCTTGCCACTATCACTTGTCTTCATCATGTTTAGCCTGGGCCTAAGTTTAACGACTAATGATTTCAAACGGGTTGCTCAACAGCCTAAAGTTTTTGCCGTCGGCATTTTAAACCAGATGGTTTTACTGCCACTTGTGGCATTCGGTCTTATTCTCCTTTTTGGCTTATCCAAAGAACTCGCTGTTGGACTGATGATCCTCGCCTGTAGCCCCGGTGGTGTCACCTCAAACATCATTACCAAGATGGCTAAAGGTGATACGGCGCTCTCCATATCCTATACGGCTGTTGTAAGTGTGGCATCTGTGATCACACTACCCTTTATTACTGGATTCTCTATTCAATATTTTATGGGATCAGAAGCACCTGCCATCAATGTTCTGACGTTGGGCATGGCCATGTTCCTCATAACAGCAATACCCGTTGGCATTGGTCTATTGGTGCACCACAAAGCTGAAAGTTTCACTAAATCTTTTGAACCAAAGGCCAGTAAAATCTCCGCTATCCTATTCGTGTTCATTGTTATCGGTGCGTTGGCTAGCGAATGGCAAGCCTTTATGGATAATGTTGTCCTCCTAGGCCCCAGCATTATCACCCTGATCATCGTCATGCTATTTTTAGGCTATAGTAGTGCTCACTTATTCAAGATGAGTGAACCTCAGGCCGTTTCCGTAGCCATCGCAACTGGTGTCCAAAATGCCACCGTGGGAATCACTGTGGGAAATATCATTTTGCCCGCAGGGGAAGGACTCTCTGTCCTGAGCCTACCCTCTGGTGTTTATGGTATTCTCATGTACCTTGTGGTTTTGCCCATCGTATTTGGCTATGTGAAATGGATCAACACAAAATCTGTCTAGAGGGTTTCACAAGATCTCTTTCAAGCAAAAATAACGAAACGACTTATCAAGCCCTATCATTCCTCGAGGTTTTAGCCTGAGCAAAAGCCATTGACCCCTTTTGTCATGTTCATGACAGTAAGCCCATAGCTCGCCAGTTATTCTCATTGCAGAATTAAACAGAAACTCGTTGAAAGGAGTTCACAATGAAAATGAAAAATATCTTACTAACCATGATCATGATCCTGCCACTGATGGCCTGGTCCAACACAATTATCACTGAAGCTAATGGGACGTTTACCGGTTTAGGCCATGCACGTTCACATAATTTCCCTTTAGAAGCCCGTATCTTCACTATTAAGGTCAGTGATGCCGACACAAGTGGCATGCGCTCCATTGATGTGGAGGTGTCGGTAAATGATCTACACACAGGGAATGGAATGCGTGACACCCACATGCGGATGTCTATCCTAGATAAAAAGAAACACCCGATGATCCTGTTTACATCTGTCGTTATGATGCCCGAATTTCAAGCAGGAGCTGTTTCTTTACCAGGTAAACTGGAAGTAAACGGAATAACCAAAGCATACGACCTAAAACTAAACTTGAAAAACGATAGCGGAAAATGGTTAGCCACTGGTTCATTTTTAATCGTTCCCACCGATTTTGATTTACCCCTTGTCGGTATGGGCCCCATGAAATTACTGGATAAGGTAGAGTTAGATCTAGACGTACGCTTCTAGAGGTTTTCCTCGCTGTATATTTTTCCCCAATCATAAAAGCACCCAGATTAGCTCTATCAATCATGGGTGCTTTTATTATTTTATGCGATTATTAACTATAGGGACAGTCGTGAACTTTAAGTCATTCAACTGTGTTATAACAGGTGGTTCAAGCGCGACAGGAAGTGCTCTCAAGGCGTACTTGATAGAGCGTGGCGCTACAGTGATCAGCACACTTCGTCCCCGCAATAGCTCGGATGACCTGATTCAGTTAAAGCAGAATGACTATCAGATCACGATGGATCCATTGGACCCTGGATCTATACACACGACGATTCCAACCATTACCAATGATCTTTTTGGATCAATGTGGTTGGGGGATTTAAAATGGGTCAAACTGTGGAAGACAATTCTCAAGACAACTGGGATAATATGTGGGCTCATCAAAAGTAAAACAAATGGAGCGTTGAATAAGTTATGAATCACCGCGGGGATCTTCAGGCTTCAATAGCTGAGCTCAGTAATAAATACCAAACTGTTCGAGCCTTCTCAGAACAGCTCTGCGAACCTTTGGAGACAGAAGATTTTGTTATCCAATCCATGCCCGATGTAAGTCCAACTCGCTGGCACCTAGCCCATACAAGCTGGTTCTTCGAAACCTTTCTGCTCAAACCAGAACTTGAGGGCTATCAAAGTCCCAATGAGCTCTATAATTTCCTCTTCAATTCATATTACAACGCAATTGGTGAACAATACCCCCGCTACAAGAGAGGGTTATTGAGTCGACCAACGGTGACTCAGGTCTTTGAATATCGACATCATGTAGACCAGGAAATGCTACGACTCCTGGAGAACATGGATGAGCAACAACTGGTTAAGTTAACACCTTTCATTGTTCTCGGTCTCAATCATGAACAACAGCACCAGGAGTTGATGCTCACGGATATCAAACATGTCTTATTTCAAAACCCACTCTATCCCGCATATAGGGAACGAAAACAAGCCGACAGTCTCTCAGTAATGCCTGCTCATAATTTTATCGCTTTTCCCGAGGGCCAGTTTAAGATTGGGTTTGATGATACTGATTTTGCCTTTGACAATGAATCACCCCAACATGATGTACTGATCCCAGCCTTCGAGTTTGGAAATCGTCTCATCACAAATGGTGAGTATCTCGCCTTCATTGAAGATCACGGTTATCAACAGCCCCAGCTCTGGCTTTCAGATGGTTGGTCAATTATTAATCAAAAGAATTGGCAATCACCCCTCTACTGGGTCAAACAGGACAAACAGTGGTTTGAATTTTCACTGGCTGGATTGAACCTGCTTGATCTACATGCTCCAGTAACTCACCTGAGTTATTATGAGGCCGATGCCTTCGCTAATTGGTCTGATGCTCGGCTGCCCAGTGAGTTTGAATGGGAACAGGTCGCCAAAGATTTAACCATTCAGGGTAATTTTGTAGAAAGTGGTATTTTTCATCCCAAGGCACTCTCAGGTCAAAAGGGGAATGATGTATACCAGATGTTTGGCGATGTTTGGGAATGGACTCGAAGCCCCTATTCACCCTACCCTGGTTTTAAGGCAGCCCATGGCGCCGTTGGAGAATACAATGGTAAGTTTATGTCCAGCCAAATGGTTTTAAAGGGTGGTTCATGTGTAAGTAGCCGAAATCACCTGCGATCAACTTATCGCAATTTTTTCTATCCCAACTCCCGATGGCAGTTTATGGGATTAAGATTAGCGCGAGATATTAGATGATAGTACCCCTGCATGTCTCCTGTACAAAGCACATCGACTCCCTTCGGTGTGACGACTGCAACTTTTTTGAACCCAAATTCCTTCCTCGTCATCCCGAGCGGAGTCGAGGGACATTAAACCTAATTAACGATAGGAAAATAAAATGAATCCGAATAAATCAACATGGAAATCCTTAACACCAGTATCTAGCAATCGACTTTTTGAAGCTCGAGCTCAATTACATCAAGCAGCCCAATTGCTTGCAGCCGTAGGAATTTCTTTTCTTAAATCCCGGCCTGATGACAGCCACACTGCCATGATTTGGTCCTCCCAATCCCAGCAGTTTCTGAGTCAGCCTTTGGGTGAAGATGGTTCTCTCCAGGTTTTACTCAACCCCACGAACTTGAGCCTATCAATCCAAAAAAACACAAAGACTATACATGAGGCTTCACTCCATGGTACAACCCTGATTGAGGGAGCAGCTGATCTTCAATTGCAGCTTGATGGCCTGGGTCTTTCCAAGGACAAGTTCACCATGCAAAAGCATTATGAATTACCAGATTATCCCGAACGGAATCAAACAGCTTTTGACAATTCTGATACGGTGGCTTTTCAAGTGTTAACAGATAGTTTTAGCAATGCATTCACAGCTTTTGAAGCGATCCGCCAGGATGATTCTCGATCCAGTGATCTGCTTGTATGGCCACATCATTTCGATCTAGGTTTGTTGATTACAGTCGCAACTGATGAGCTCGGCAATCTGAGCAAATCCATTGGATTGGGCCTCTCACCCGGTGATGGCAGTTATACATCACCCTACTATTATGTAACCAACTGGCCTGCACCCAAGGCAGCTAAATTACCGGCTAAACTTTCAAGTAAGGGTCAGTGGCATACAGATTATTGGGTTGGAATGGTACTCCCACTGGAACCCATCACATCAGACCCTGATGGACAAGATCAACGCGAGATTGTAGCGGTCTTTTTAGAAGAATCACTTCTCGTCGCGAATACCTTTAGTAAGCAAATTTAATTCTACGCTGAATTCATCGGAATACACTCGCAGAGCTTAGGATTAATGATATGATCAAATTAGATGGCGTCAGTAAGAGCTTTGGAGAAGTAGAGGTTATTCACAAGCTCTCCTTGGAGATATCAGAACATCAGACTGCTATCTTGATTGGGCCAAGTGGATGTGGTAAATCAACACTCCTCCGTTTGATGATTGGTTTGCTAAAACCGGATCAGGGCCAGATCTCATTATTTCAACAGCCCTTAACTTCAGACAATATGGAAAAGCTTCGCCAGCAAGTTGGGTTTGTGTTGCAGGATGGCGGTTTATTTCCTCATCTAACAGCGGGTCGCAATATCACGCTTATGGCTGAATATCTCCAGCGCGAGGGTGGCTGGATAAATTCCAGATTAGCTGAGTTATGTGAACTAACCCACTTCTCTCAATCCTTACTAGAGCACTATCCAATACAACTGTCTGGTGGACAAATTCAACGTGTAGCACTCATGCGCGCCCTGATGCTCGATCCAAAAATTCTGTTTCTAGATGAACCCCTGGGCGCTCTTGATCCATTGTATCGTGTTGGGTTGCAGGAGGATATGAAATCTATATTCACCCAACTTAAAAAGACGGTAGTTATGGTTACACATGATATGGGCGAAGCAGCCGCATTAGCAGATCAAATCATCCTGATGCGTGACGGCCAGATTGTTCAACATGATCGATTAAAAAACCTGGCCACAAATCCCACTGAGCCCTTTGTCCTCGAATTTATAAATGCCCAACGTAAGCCCTGGCAACATCTGGAAGATCAAATAAAATGATTTCACTGAGATATTTTGTCTTGATGGTATCATTAATCCTGGCAACAAGCAGCTTGTCAGCCACACCACCTGCACTAAAAATCGGTTCAAAAAAATTCACTGAATCTGTCATCCTCGGCGAAGTGATTACCCAACACCTGAACAACAATCAGGTCCTAGCCACTCATGCAGATCAGCTAGGGGGCACACGCTTACTCTGGAAGGCTCTTCTACAAGGCGAACTTGATATATATCCTGATTACACAGGGACCATCATCTATGAAATTCTCCATGGGGAACAAATTGGAACTCAGGCAGAATTAAGGGCGCACCTGGAAAATTACGGTATCGCTATGACAGCCCCTCTCGGCTTTAACAATACCTATGCCCTGGGGATTACCCAGAATACGGCTGATAAATATGGTCTAAAACAAATAAGTGATTTAAAACAATACCCCGATCTAAACTTTGGCTTTACCAATGAGTTTATGGATCGGGAAGATGGCTGGCCCAGTTTACAAAATTATTATGACTTGCCCCAGGTGAACGTGAGGGGGCTGGACCATGATCTAGCCTATAAAGGGTTGGAAGCCGGTTCGATTGATCTTATGGATCTTTATTCAACAGATGCTGAGATTGCATATTATAATCTCAAAATTCTAGAAGATGATCAACACCATTTTCCTGAATACCAGGCGGTTATTTTATACCGCATCGATCTCATCAAACAAATTCCTAATCTCGATTCACTCCTAGGTCAATTAAGCGGAAGCATTTCTGACTCAGAGATGGTCCAACTCAACTCAGCCGTAAAAATAGATCACTTTTCAGAAGCGCAAGTCGCTCAGAAATTTCTTAAACAAGTTTTTAATGTGGAATCCTCCATAAAATCAATTGGCTTGGTGGGAAGATTACTTCAGACAACACGTGAACACCTATTCCTGGTCCTTCTTTCGCTGAGTGCAGCCATCATAGTCTCAATCCCACTAGGAATTTTGGCCGCCAATAAACCAAAGGCCAGCCAGATTATCCTCAGTACGGTCGGCGTTATCCAAACCATTCCATCCCTTGCACTCCTGGTGTTTATGATACCACTCCTGGGGATTGGAGGTCCACCTGCCCTGGTAGCTCTCTTCCTCTATAGTCTGTTACCTATCGTGCGTAACACCTATAGTGGGCTGACTGATATCCCTCAGGATATTCGAGAATCAGCAATTGCACTCGGTCTCCCAGCAAGTGCTCGTTTACGCATTGTTGAATTACCTCTCGCGACACGTTCTATTTTGGCCGGCATCAAAACATCTGCTGTAATAAATGTCGGTACGGCTACACTAGGTGCTTTAATCGGCGCCGGTGGCTACGGGCAAGCTATTCTCACTGGAATCCGACTGGATGATACAGGACTGATTCTCGAAGGTGCCCTGCCCGCCGCAGTACTTGCCCTACTGGTTCAATCGGGCTTTGACCTGATTGAAAAATCATTCCTCTCCCCTGGACTACAATTAAAACAGGAATCTACTCAATGATCGATACTCTGGAACGCCCCCTGGTCATCACCTCACAAACTGCTGAGGGAAACCCAACTGAAAGTTTTGCGAGGGATGTTCTCGCAGGATTGATCAGCAGCCCCAAGCGACTCTCTTCGATCTATTTTTATGATGAGAAGGGCTCCCAGCTCTTTGAGCAGATCTGTGATCTAGACGAATATTATTTGACCCGGAAGGAAACTGAAATCCTTGAGAATTCTGCTCATGAAATCCTTGAGTCCCTCCCCCCGGAAACCCATCTCATTGAATTGGGGAGTGGCAGTTCTACCAAGACCCGAATTCTTCTTGAAGCTGCCCTAGATCGGTTCCAGCAGACCCGATATTCGCCCATAGATATTTCTGCCACCATGCTCACCGAATCGGTCAACCAACTGGCTGAGAAATATCCCCAACTTCAGATTGAAGCTGTAGCTGATCGGTATGAAGTTGGATTAGAACATTTTTTAAAAAACAGCCAATCACCTGACTGCATTATGTGGTTAGGTTCGAGTATTGGAAATTTAACCCGACCAGAGGCGACGGCATTCCTGAAGGAAATTCATCAGAACACAAAACCTGAAGATCGTCTCCTCCTGGGAATTGATCTCAGAAAAAGTGGGGCTATTCTGGAACCAGCTTACGACGATGCCTTAGGAATAACGGCAGCCTTTAATCTAAATCTCCTCCATCGTATAAATGACGAATTAGGCGGCCAGTTTCAAGTCGATCAATTTCGGCATAAAGCTGTGTATAATGACATTGAGGGTCGCATCGAGATGTATTTGATGAGTAAGACCAAGCAGTCTGTCTGGATTGAAGCGCTAAATACAGCTATTGAGTTTGATGAAAATGAAGCCATCTTGACTGAATATTCACACAAATACTCCCACATAGAAATCAATACATTGGCTAGCTCTTCTGGCTTCCATTTAGAACAACAGTGGCTTGATAAGGCAGGCCTCTTCAGCCTTAACCTGCTAGCTCCACAACCAAACACATCTAACTAAATCAAATGATAAGGAATTAATATATGAAAGCTATTTGGAACAATCAGGTAATTGCTGAAAGTGCTGAAACCGTATTTATAGAAGGGAATCACTACTTCCCCGTTGCATCCGTAAATTTTGACCTTCTAAAAGAGAGTGACACCCATACCGTATGTCCGTGGAAAGGAACAGCAAGTTATTATACAGTTGAAGTGGATGGCGTAGATAACGCAGATGCAGCCTGGTATTATCCCACACCTTCAGATGCGGCTCACCCCATCAAGGATCACATTGCCTTCTGGAAGGGTGTTACCATTCAGTCCTAATCATAATAACTGAAGTTGAATAACTCGAAATCGAGGGAATTCCAGGGACCCTTTGGATCGATATATACTCACAGAATTTAGCAGCTACCCTATCGATGCAGAACTTAAAGCATGGTTGGTGGAGGCCTACGAACGGGCAAAATAAGCGCTTTATGTAATGCTGCTCAAGCAACAAAGCGGAGTCACCCTGTTTTCTCATTTTTTTTGTGTTGGATATAGCTTGCGAAGCTTTTAAACAGCCCTATAATAAGGCCAAGTGACAACAAGTGTGAAATGACATCCACGACTTTCTCTATAGAAAAAGCTGTATCCATGGATATTTATTGAGAAAACTATTTCTCAGATCAATCATAAAAAAGGAAAACACACATGAAAAAAGTATCAATTGGAGTTCTGCTAGCACTTTTTAGTGTCAGCCTGTTCGCTGCCTTGCCCGTTGGAGAAACTGCACCTCTGCTAGACCTTAACGGTAAAGCTGGCGGTAGAGTTGATGACTCTGCCTGGAGCAGCAGTGAGCTGGTCGGAAAAGTTTGGGTTGTCGTACACGCTGATCCAGATGAAAGTGACTTGAACAACGCTGCAACTGAAGCCCTAAAAGCCAAAGATTATCCTGAGGATGTTTATGGCTCAACAGCTATCATTAATATGGCTGCCACCTGGAAACCTAACTTTGCTATCAATATGATTCTTGAACGCAAACAGGAAAAATATCCCAGTACTGTCTATGTTCGTGATTTCAAAAACAAGGTTGGAAAAGTTTGGGGTCTTGCTGATGACTCAAATAATATTGTTGTTATTGCTCCCAGTGGAAAAGTACTCATGAGTGTTGACGGTCAAATGTCTGCAGCTGATATTGATAAAATGATCAGCATGATTGATGCTGAAATTGAACTTCTGAACAATCCTCCAGCTCCTGAGGTTGAAGCAGTTGAAGAAGTTATGGAAGCTCCAGAAGCTCCAGCTGCTGAAGAAGGTTCCGATAGATAAGACATCACATCTTTCTATATTTGTTTTTAAAAAGACCGTCCCAATGGGGCGGTCTTTTTTTTAGGATAGGATCGCTTTACAGTCACTCCTCTTTAAGAAGCCAAATTGCGCCCGCCTCTTACTGATATCTTTGAAAACGAATGAATACCCGTTGAACTTCATGATACGCACAAAGCATTGTATTTCACTACGCACTTCGACTCCGCTCAGTGTGACGGTTTAGTACAGTTTAAGCTTCCCGGAATAATGGAAGATGGTGTCGAATTTCCTTACCTTAATCTTCTGATGCTATCCAGTCAATCCCAGTGGGGCAAGTGACCCAGATACACAATCGGTTAGGCAATTGCTTTTGTCGCTTTAGGTAGCTAAAGACCGTCCCCATAAATATCGGATCCCATAAAGCTCCCGTGAGGTCTTGGATATCCCTCATCATTCTCATCCGTTTGCCCAACGATTCTTGTTTAAGCCCCCTGGCGCGCTTTAAGGATAGTGCCTTCAGTATTCGAATGGCTTTAGGTTGTGTGAGGATACCTGTAACGTGTTCGGTCTGATCATGGATAGCACTCAGCAGGTTACCTGAGGCCACAGCTACAAAATGATGGTATTCATTTTCAAGTGTCTCTACCACCTGTGAAACTGCTTTATCTGTCTGTCTATCCACATCAAGACTACCACCAATTTTCATGAAATGATGGCCGTTTTTCGCAAGCATTCTATTTGTATAAAATTTTCGGGCCATCGATAGTGATGAACCGACTGCCTGATCCATATTGGGCAAATTATTAAGTTGTTTGATCATGGCTCGCTCGTAGTCCCCACCACCATAATGACTACCATATAAATGAACCATCAATTCAGGTTGAAGTTGGGCCATGCTAAAGGCGGTATGGGATCCAGCATACGACAGCAGGTGGAGATGATTTATCTGGTTTAAGCCATCAGAAAAGTCCTGAAGTGCCCGACGTTTTTTACCTCCACCATTGGGTAACAAGTCTTCACGGACAAGAGCGACAGACTCCACCCCCAGCCAATTTGCTAAGGAATCATTCTGCTCAGTGTGGGTAAATAGCTCAGTCATCCTGCCAGTATCTTGGAGAGTTTCGGTGCTACATATTGTGAGCCAATCATAAATTTCATAGGTGGTCCAAAGAAAGCTTCAGTCGATGGACCAATAAAGTAGAGGTCCTTCATAGAGCTCATGAAATTCTTATCAATACGCGGCATATCTGCTCTCATCTTTAGGCTATTCCGCAGGTCTTTCCCCAGGAACTTCATGTGGTTCAGACTGTAGCGATAACCAGTAGCAGTGATAACATGATCATACCCTGATAAGTCTGGCTTTTGTTTAAACCTGGTAACATCAGATAGTTTCTCTTTGTTATCCGGTGTCATCGTTGTTGCAGAAAAGATAGAAAATAGGCTTTTAATTAAAAAGGGTGGTAAGCGTCTAAAGAGACCAGCACTTTTCACTACCAGATCGAAAATCCATTTGGGCAGGTCAAGGGGTTCTGAGTAATATTTTGGTTCTTTTCGCGAATACCACTCAACGACATTATCATTCTTTCGGCAAATCTCAATCGCTTCGGCGGCAGATTGCCCAGCCCCTACGACTAAAATTTTCTTCTTTTTCAGACTCTCAATTTTCTTCACCTGGTAGGCGTGAATAACATCCGATGCACGTTTAAATTCCTGTGGGATATTCAAATGATGAGCAACCCCCGTGGCAATCACGACCCGCTTGGCTTTGATTTGTCCCCCAGATTCCAGGACGGCAATAAAATGGTCCTCATGCTTAAAAAGTTTCTTTACATAGTCCTCTTGTCTTGGATATGAAATTTGTTCAAAAACCCAGTCGATATAGCGACGATATTCTTCAACCGTGATACGCTCACTTGAATCACCACTCTGACTTCCCTCACTCTCACGAAATATCTGAATGGAGTAGGCTTGGTCTGGATGGGCAATTTCCGAAGTTGCCATATCGGACCGTAAGGATGCATCTGTAAAGGTGTGATTACGCCATAGCTCCATGGGTTTCCCGATGATTTTAAAGTCTTGACCCTGATTATCTAAATAATTTGCTAAGGACAATCCATAAGGACCCTGTCCTACGACCAATACTGGTGTGTCGATCATTACCAACTCCCTATCTTTTTGCCATGGGTTCCATAGACCAAGCCCATAATTACAGCAGTTGCCAATAAAACACCCATTGCTGTCTTCATGGATTGCAGGCCCGCTTCAAAATCTCCAGATCCAATCACTTGCCCTGTCATCACAATAAACAGTAATGTTCCCAAGCCCAAAGCCATGAAAGAGAGACTGAACCACTGCCAGAGTGTCAATCCCTGGAAATAGACCCTTGGAAATTCTCCTCGAAGGAACTCAACGCTAAATCGTTTCAGACCGTATAAAGTCATATAGGATGCTGCCAACACTCCGATAGGCCTGTTGTCCCAGATCAACCAAATACTCACTATGACCAGGTAGATTAGAAGGTTGGCCAAGGCAGAATAGATCTGGGTTGGATACAGTCGCTTACCCTTTAGTTTTGGATTATAGCGTAAAACTTTAGTTTGATCATGAGTATACCGAATACCAAACTTGTGGTGATTGCCGCATTCTATTCCATGGCAGCATCCATAGTTAAGACATCCGATACGCCCCATGACCTGAGCAAGCGGAACACCAATCGCAAAGGCATCTAAAAGAGCCCATAGTGGGGTCTGTGTCAGGATGGAAAACCCCGTTAGAATGAAAAGTCCTCCCACCAGACCACCCCACAAACCAAAACTTACCGTTCTGATGTATTCTATAAACTGCTTCTCCCCGGATAACCATGACTTAATATCCAACAAGCGTGTGATTACATAGGCAGAGAGAGGAGCACCTAAAGCGAGTGAGAGGGCCAGGTGGTTTGCTTGTATTGCACTCGGCAATATCTGATAACTGCCTAGGTAAAACCAAATGTGGATCATTCCAATGAATGCTCCCAATCCCACAAGTAGCCCAAAGCTCACAAAGGTAAATGACAGCCCCTGGTATAGCACAACTGGCCCAAAGTCGCTAGTCTGTTCAAAGGATTGTGCTTTAAGAGAAGTTACGTCCTCTAAAGTTTCCAACATTTCTATTCGCTGATTCATTTTTCAAACCCTCTAATTCGCTTGAACCCATCAAAAATTCTAGCACAATATAAAGAGCTGCTCTTAGAAGGATGTCGTAGGGCTTACACTTTTATAAATGAATTCCCAGATCACTTCTTCCCTTGCATTCCACTGATTGAATGAATGATATTTATAGAGTGTTAAACTGAGTGCGGAAGGATTACCTAAGATGGCAAAAAAAAAGCGATGTGATGATGATGCAAGTAAAGCACTCTTGTGGGACGAATCATTTTCGGTGAGAGCTCAGGTGTTGGATAAACAACATAAAGGCCTCTTCGATATTATCAACCAGCTGAGAACTGCCTGTGCCCGGGATGTTGAAAAAAAAGAGGTTCTTGGGATTATCAAGTCGCTTTACACCTATAGTGCGACCCACTTTCAAGATGAAGAAGCTCTCCTTGAAAAAAAGGTGTGTATTCTTCTGGGAGAACAGCAGAGCCACCATGCAATATTTTTGGATTATGTGATCAACCTTGAACACAAAGTGAATTCGAATGTTGAGTCTGTTGATGAGGAAGTTCTGATCTTTCTCGATACGTGGTGGAAGGAACATATTCTTAAAGTTGACATGCAGTATAGTAAGTTTTTCTAATTCCCTTTTCATTCCTTCCAAAGACCCAATGGTAGCAACTTTGAATTTCGTTTCCACAAAGACGGGTTAAATTGGATTTGTGACTGACATCTTCGTAAAGAAATAAAGATAGCACTTGCTTTAAGTGAACGTTCATTTATTATAGAAGGTGAGAGTTAAAGACGAAATAAAACAAGAAGCCATTATCAAAGCTACCGTGGCTCTGGTAAACGAAATCGGGTTTGCCTCCAGTTCAGTCTCCAAGATTGCCAAGCGAGCCAATGTCTCACCAGCAACCATCTACATATACTTCGAGAACAAAGAAGACTTACTGGTCTCAACCTATATCAAGATAAAATCTTGTCTGGCCGATGCCTTAATGGGCAATTTTGACACCTCTTTACCTATTCGCGACACCTTGCTCAAGGCTGGCAATAATCTTTTTAAGTACATCATAGCACAACCTGATATGTTTTATTTTACCGAACAATTCGCCAACTCACCCTTCAATAATGATAAGGTTAAAACCCAGGTTGAAGCTGCATATTTACCCATGATAGACCTGCTTCAATTCGGAATGGATCAAAAAATCATCAAGAATGTCCCACTTGAATTACTGCTGGCGCATTTATTCTACCCCATTTTCAATCTCGCAAACCCACGGATTAACCCCCATTTTCAGGCAAGTCAGCAAAATGTTGAGCTGGCACTTTCAATGGCCTGGGATGCAATTAAACGTTAAAAAAAATTTACGGAAATAACTGAATGAACATTCGTTTAAAACAGATACTCAAAAGACCCCGAACGATTATCGTTGGACTGCTCATCGTTCTCACTGGGTCATTTTTTACCCTTAACTCCGTCTTATCGGCGGCTCAATATGATCAGGGAGACACTCCTTTGAATAAAATCCAAGCTTCCCCTCAGTACAAAGATGGGAAATTCACCAACCCAAAAACTCTTGAGATGAATCCATCCTTTGGGATGATAAAAAAATATCTCTTTGGCAAAGAGCAGCGTTCTCCTGAGGACCTCCTTCCTCAAAATCAAATCGACCTTACTCAACTGGAATCTTCTGATTCGTCCTACCTGAAAGTCACCAACGCTGGACATTCATCCCTGCTCATCCACATGGACGGATACCGCATTCTTACGGATCCTGTCTATGAGGCAAAAATCACCCCGGTCGGTCCCACGCGTTTTAATAAGGAAATCCCTCTCGATCCAACTGAGTTGAAGGACATTGATGTGGTGGTTATTTCCCACAATCATTATGACCACCTAAATAAATACTCCATCAAAACAATTCATCCGGAAGTCTCACGCTTTTTAGTGCCACTGGGTGTGGGCGCTCAACTTGAAAAATGGGGAGTTCCCAGAGAAAAGATCACTGAACTGGATTGGTGGGATTCCTATGATTTCGATGAAAATCTGACCATCACCTCAACTCCCAGCCAGCACTTTTCAGGTCGTGGGATCACCGATCGTAATGAATCGCTCTGGACCTCCTACGTCATAGCAACCCTGGATCATAATATCTACTTCAGTGGCGACTCGGGATATTTCGAGGGGTTCAAAACCATTGGTGAAAAATATGGGCCTTTTGATATCGCCTTTATGGAGTGTGGCGCATACAACGTGGAATGGACTGATGTGCACATGTTCCCCGAGCAAACCGTTCAGGCTGCTTTAGATTTGAAAGCCCATTTTGTCTGGCCCATCCACTGGGGCACCTTCAATCTGGCGCTGCATGACTGGTTTGATCCCATGAAACGGGTCACCAAAGCAGCAGAAGCCAAAGGGGTCCGACTCCTAACACCCATATTTGGTCAGATCGTGGAATATCCTGGCAGAATGCAGACGAAAAAATGGTGGGCACCCTACCTTCCGGAAGAGAGCATGTCAATAGACGCCGAATCTGTCCCACAAATTGAAACACCATAAGCCTAGAATGAGGAGTTGAACGATGTCAATTAAAGCAATAATTACAGGATCTACGGGGATGGTTGGTGAAGGTGTTCTGCATGAATGTCTGAATCATCCAGAGGTAGAATCAGTCCTGGTGATCAATAGAAAACCCTGCGGTAAGGAACACCCAAAATTAAAAGAGATTCTCCATAGTGATTTCTCAGATTTTTCTGCAATTGAGGATGAACTCGTGGGATATAACGCTGCTTACCTTTGTATGGGAACCACATCATTTAGAGCCAAAGCTGAGGTGTATGCACACATTACCTATGACATGACCCTCGCTTTAGGCACACCTCTCTCAAAGCTGAATCCAGAAATGACTGTCTGTTATCTCTCAGGGGCGGGGTCGGATTCAACTGAAAATGGAAAATTGATGTGGACCAATGTCAAAGGGAAAACGGAAAATGCGCTTTTGAGACTGCCTTTCAAACAGGCCTTTATGTTTCGAGCTGGGTTTATCCAACCAACGAAAGGTCTTAAAAATACCTATCTCATGTATAAGCTCGTTAACCCAATCGTCCCTCTCCTTCGGAAACTATTCCCCAGTATGGTTAGTTCACTGAGAGAAATTGGGCTGGCAATGATAGAGGCAACCCGTGCAGGCTATAAAGAACAAATAATTGAAGTTAACGATATTGTGCAGCTCGCTGCAAACAACAAGGGAAAGAATTAAACTCATGGCAAAATCAAATTGGACAACAGAAAATATTCCAGATCAATCAGGTCGGGTCGTCATTGTAACGGGTGCAAATAGTGGAATTGGTTTTGAAGCTGCCAAGGCACTGGCTGAGAAAAATGCTGAAATTATTTTTGCTGTCCGGAACCAATCCAAGGGCGATGCTGCTGTAGCTCAATTACAAGCTGAATATCCGAAGGCCAAGCTATCCGTACGCATTCTAGATATTGCCAACCTGGCCTCAGTAAAAGACTTTGCTGAACAATTTCATCAGGATTATAATCAGCTTGATCTATTGATCAACAATGCGGGAATCATGGTCCCTCCTTATGGCAAGACAGTGGACGGATTCGAATCCCAGATGGGCACCAACCACATGGGTCACTTTGCACTCACCGCACAATTGTATGATCTGCTCAAATCAACACCTAATAGCCGAATTGTAAATGTGAGCAGTAATGCTCATAGTATGGGTAAACTCAAGCTTGATGATCTTGCCTGGGAAAACAGGAAATATTTACCTTGGAAAGCCTACGGAGATAGCAAACTGGCAAACCTGTATTTTACATACGAGCTATCACGAAAAATAGAGGCTGCAGGCCAATCCGTTATGGTCACAGCAGCTCATCCAGGGTTGACATCTAGCAATCTTGCCAAGGGTGCTGCCATTCGTTTTTTTAATTCAATTTTTGCCCAGGATGGACCCATGGGCGCCTTACCAACCCTGATGGCAGCAATAGAACCCTCTGCAAAAACGGGAAATTATTTTGGGCCTTCTGGTATGTCTGAATGGCGTGGATATCCCAAACAGGTCTTTTCCAATAAGTTGTCGCATGATGTTGATATTGCAGCAAAGCTGTGGACTATCTCTGAGGAACAGACAGGGGTCAAATTCCAAGTTTGACTGTTATTACCCCAAGGAGGAGGTTGAGCTTGTCGAAACTAGGTTCTATGCACGAGTACGGCCATTTCTATTTCATTTAGACCTCGCAAGGATATAAATTGCGACATCAATGCATTCTCACCCTAAAATTCATAGCCTGAAAAATCATACACATGATGCTTTCGCTCCTTATTGGGCAGCTGGATTATTCATATTTCTCGGGATAGGGCTGACTGCTGTGAATTTCGATCTGGGTCAATTTGGGCGGGGTTATGTGGTGGATATGGTGGGTCCTGCCTGGAACTATATTCTGTTTCGTGGTCTATTCACATCCAAGGCTGACAATCTCTGGACTCGATTTTTTACACCGAATATAACGTTGATCATTTTCCTGGCTGTCTGCTTTGGAATAGAAGCTATTCAATATCTAGAATTATATGAATCTACTTTTGACCCATGGGATCTCCTGGCATATATATCCATCTTGCTCCCCCTTTTTATCATTGATTTTCTTCAGTACAAGCAGAAAAGACTGTAAGTTCAGGTAAACATCAATCAAGCTATATTTACTCTCGCTCACCAATAATCTATTGGGAGTGTTTTAACAACCACTTCAAAGCACCTCTGGTTCCCCGCCAGACGTGCCTGGCAGACAGTGCATAATAATCGGCCTCTTCCTCGCTCCCAAATCCGTAATGCTCAGCCAAACCTTTCACTGGTTTATGAGCAAGTATTCTGTTGGCAACATAGGGATTTTCGGTTACAGCTTTTTGCAGTTTATTGTTAGCTGCCTTGCTGTCCCCTTCTGTTTTAAATGCAAACAGGGCTCGATTAAATAGGGCATGTGCTCCAATATCATCCGGGAACATATCTGCGTACTTTTTAAATTTTTCTGTCTCATCAATTTGAATTAAATACAACAGGAGTTGATCCCTGACCCCTTGATTGTCATTGGGGTTTAAATCAAGCATTTCCTCTTGAATGGCTACACATTCTCTAATCTGCTTTGCTGCATAAAGACAATCAGAATAATACCCCTTAATGATGTCGTCGTCTTCAAGTTCTTCAATTTGATCCAGAATTGTCCTGGCTTGAGCATCGGTGAGAGTTTTGAGCTGCTCCCTGACCTTATTTACCAGAAGGTCATCAATGAACTGTTTAATTTCATCTTTTTTGTAGTGGAGAATCTTATAAACCCCAAAATCCAAATCCTGAGTCTCGAATTAGAAGAGTTGGTTTAGAAAACTTTTTAATAAATCAAGTGAGGTTTCAGTCTTTTTTGGGGAAGATATCTTCTTGGGCACCATTATTCTCTTTTGCTATTCTTTCTATAAATATATGCATCCAGATTGGAGCGATGGCTTTATCTAACAAAATACGCTTTTTATCACTTGCTGAAAGTGCTTTCCGTAAATGATTAACATGTGTGTCATTTATCTCGTTCTTGCCAAGATGTCTAAACGCATAGAAAACTGAGCCACTAATTTGACCTGCTGTACTCATATTTCTTGGGGTTGTGTTTTTTAACCAGATCTCTTGTTTTCCAATTACTATTCTGCGATCTTTACCATCAGTTAAAAATACAATTTGGGCTGGAACTTGATCAGTTAAGCCCAGAATGTGTGCTGCATAGGCTCCCGATGGCTGGAAGCGGGAGGCATCCCGTGAGGCAATAGCCTTGGCAATGGCGATTGGTTGAGGTGACAGAAGACCGATTTGGGAATGCTTCTGGGGATAATCATAAAGCCCGCGCGCCAGACGACGGATCGTGCCTTTTTCTGTTAACCTGGATAATGCAGAATCAATGGTTGGCCGAATCCCAAGATCTAAAAAATTTTTTGGAGTAAAGCACCAACCCCTCCTGTTCCCATAAATCCTGCTAAGTATTTTTTTTACAATAATATCCATCAATTATTCATTTGCTCCACTGCACGAAAAAATACCCTTTATTTCTTGCATCATAAGCATCATTTCTAACTAAAGAAGGCGTAGATTACTCCACGCCTTCTTTAATTATAAGGCAAAGCCCTTTATGTTACTTAGAGAATTATCAGTTTTCGTGCATTTCGATAAACTCAATGTCCTGTTTTAATGGAAACTGAGTTTGTCGAAGCCACCGGCATATTGCTGAGGACCGGGCATTTCGACAGGTTCCTGAGCCCTTCAACGAGGCTCAGGAACCTGTCGAAGGGTTATTTCATCAGCATCAGCTTTTTGGTCAACCTTACATCACCAGAAATCAGGGTGTAAAAGTAGAGACCAGAAGACAAGTTCGAGCCATCAAAAGTTAACTTATGGGAACCAGCTGTCTGATGGACATTCACAACTCTACTTATTTCGCGTCCCTTTAGATCATGGATCACCAGCTCTACACTTCCCGCTTCTGGGATATGATATTGAATAATTGTACTGGGATTAAACGGATTGGGGTAATTCTGTTCCAGCATGTACGCCAGTGGCTGAACTTTAGTCACAGGATCAATACTTGTGGTCGCATCGTGACCAAAGAGACCTACACCCGTTCCTACTAACAGATCATCATAATAAATAAATTGAATATCGGTTCCAACGGGGTACTCGTAATAGGTTGTCCACTCAATGGCACCGTCTTCAAATACATAGATGATGTTATCAATGGCCATATAGAGATCATGGTTCACCTCATCATAGGTGATGGCCTTGGCGGCATTGGGGTAAACCAATCCAGCAGAGGTCAATGATTCCCAGTACGTATCTCCAACTGCCTTTTTATAGGAGCGAACACTGGTTCCCGAAGCATCTGTGCCACAAGCAAAGATCGTATCACTTTCTGAAACATATAGATCATTAATCGTGGCAGAAATTGGATAGGATGCGTCTAGAAATAAATCAGACGTCACCGTCCAACTGCCAGAGCTCTCCTCACAACGATAGACACCATTCACCGTGCCATAGGTCGTGTTTCTCTCTACACCAACATAAGCAACTGTATTGCCAGATTCTTCGACGACAACAACATCCAACACATCAACACCGGTAGCTGGAAAATCGCCTCCTGTGATCTGAGTCCAGGACCAGCTTGTTCCTGAGGGTATTCCAACAAATACACCTCCCAGTGAGTCCACTGTTTCGTCCCAGTCTTCGTCATCATAGATACCAATAATCAATCGCTCACTTCCAATAGTTTCATCATTGGCAACGGCCGTAATACGAGATCCATAGGTCCAGTTCCAGTAGGGATAAGCTCCGTCTTGATGGGCTTCAAAAATACGAAGATAACTGGTCGGATCTTCCACATCTCCATAAAGGGGTTCATAGCGGAAGATGTTACCACTGGAATTCCCCATGTAAGCTGTATCTGCTGTCGCTGAGCAAGTCACCACATCATAGGGAGTGCTGTCGTGATCGGGCCAAATAGGTTCCGTCCAGACGACTGAGCTTGTCGCATAATCCGTCACATGCCAAATTCCAGATTTCGAAGCAACCCATGCTGTTGTCTTGCTATTATCCATGGCAAAATCATTTACTTGAACAGCCAGGAGGCCCTCATTGATTTCATCAATTCCAGGGATTGTATGGTCATAGAGTCCCATGGCCCAATCTGTTCTGACATAGGCAATGTTCTTATTGTTAGGATCAGCAGCCAGTGCACCATCAGCACCTCCGTGCGTGGACCAACTAACGCCTTTATCGTCAGACATGATCCGGCTGTAAAAGAGGTTATAGCTGGCTGAATCACCAGGGGCCTTTAAATCACCACGACCGGCATCCTCAGCAACAATCTGAGTGGTCCAATTTGCGCCCCCATCATCCGAGGTAGAGATACGGGTTTCGTAAGCAGCAGAATTACCCTCATAACTGGCCGCATAATAATGACCATCTGGTGCAACAATAAAGGCGGAGTATTCATAGCCTGTACTGGCCAAATCAGATGTCGATACAACTGAGAAGGTTGTCGCAGTAGTAAAAGAGCGGAACGGTTCGCTGGATTTATAGAGCAGGGGTGGTTGCTCAGGTACAAATACATAGAGATATTCGTCATAAGGGCTGATCACTATCTGGATAGGGAACCTTGGATTCCATGAGGCAACAGTAATAGTCGTTGACTGAATCGTTCCAGTGGCACCCGATGCATCAATATCGGTAAAAAAGAGATCCTGGCCAGCTCCACTCATCACTTGATAAAACAAGTATCCATCCCGAGCCTGAATGGCTTCAACCATGACAGTATCCACGGTGTATAGAGATCCTGATGTTGGTGATGCTGCTATCACCCCACCACCTTGTAAACCAGCAAATACAAAACCACTGTGAGCATCGGAGGCAAATGCACGTAATTCTCCATAATTATCATCCCAGTCCAGGTCAGGAACTGTATTCCACCCACCAAAAACAGGATGACTGCCTGAGTGGTCTACATCAGCATAAAACATGGAATTAGCACTCATGGTTGAAGCATAGATTCGAGTCGTGTTGGCATCGATGGGGGCGGCGTGTAGCTCTTCTATGTAACCACCATAGACAGGTTCTGCCAACGGTGCTTCTTGGCCCATTACCGGTAGACTTAACAATACGCTAAGACCAATTATTGCTTGTAACTTTCTAAGCATTTCTTCCTCCAAACATTATTGTGACAATTCATCCTAATATAGCATTCATCAACTATTTATAAACAGCAAGAATATAGGGAGATTCGAGAAGCTATGCGTGATACACATAACAAAGGAGCTGTTTTGCTTATTCCGTACACGAGAATGCGTTGGTTTGTGAGCAATATCACTGGGAGTGCCTAAATTGAATCTTGAAGCAGCACTCTCACGAACTATATTCTCGCCGCTTTTAAATACTGACTGGAACACCATAAATATAGCAACCCATGACTTAAGTCGTGGGCTGTAGAACAAATAAAAATGATAATGGAGAAAAATAAAAATGGCTAAACATGTATTTCAAACTGAGGTGAATGAACTCCTTCACCTGATCATTCACTCCCTGTATTCACACAAGGAAATCTTTTTACGCGAGTTGGTATCCAATGCATCGGATGCGCTGGATAAACTCAAGTATCTCACCCTCACGGAAGATGAGTTTAAAACCATCACCTTTGATCCAAAAATAGATATCACCTTTAACGACTCTGAAGATGGCCGGACCCTCACCATTAAAGATACCGGTATTGGTATGAACGAGGAAGATCTGATTGAGCACCTGGGAACCATTGCTCGTTCTGGCACTAAGAACTTCCTGGGAAATCTTACTGGCGATGCAAAAAAGGATTCTAACCTAATCGGACAATTTGGAGTGGGTTTCTACTCCTGTTTTATGGTTGCAGACCAGGTAGAGGTCATTACCCGTAAAGCTGGCGAAGAAAATGCCTATCGTTGGGTTAGTGACGGTAAAACTGGCTTTGAATTAGAACCCGCTACCAAAAAAGACCCAGGTACTGAGATCACTCTTTTCCTGAATGATGAGGGAAAAGAATACGCCAACCGCTGGTCAATCACCGAGACTTTGAAAAAGTATTCAAACCACATTGCCTTTCCTATAAACCTGCACTATGAAGAAAGTACTTTTGATGGTGAAGGTGATGATAAGAAAGAGATCAAGGAGCAAAAAAGTGAGCAGGTTAATGATGCCACTGCTTTTTGGAAACAACCCAAAGGTAGCTTGAAGAAGAAAGACTATAACGAGTTCTACAAAACCTTCACAACAGACTTTAATGATCCCGCTTTGCATATTCACACGCAAGCTGAAGGGACTTTAGATTATACAACTTTATTTTTCGTCCCTGAAACTGCTCCAAATGACCTGTTCTACGCCGATTATAAACCTGGTGTAAAACTCTATGTCAAAAGAGTCTTTATCACAGATGATGAGAAAGAATTACTGCCCACCTATCTTCGTTTTGTAAAGGGCATCATTGATTCGGAAGATTTACCTCTGAATGTCAGCCGTGAGATTCTTCAACAAAATAGAGTCCTGGATAATATCAGAAAAGCTTCTGTTAAAAAGATACTGAAATCCTTCCAGTCTCTGGCCAAGAAGGATAAGGATTACCTCAAATTCTACGAGCAGTTCGGTCGTCCCATTAAAGAAGGTTATTACCAGGATAAAGATAATCGTGAGCTTCTCGAAAAACTGGTTCGCTTCAAATCTACCAAAGCCGAGGGTTATACCACTTTGGAAGACTATGTGAGCCGAATGCAAGAGGATCAAAAGGGTATCTATTATATCACAGGTGATAATGAGGCTAGCTTGCGTCGATCCCCTCTGATTGAAATGTACACCAAAAAAGATATTGAAGTTCTGATTGCCGATGATGAGATCGATGAGATCATTATTCCTGGAGCTGCTAAATTTGGTGACCACGACTTTAAATCAGTTAATCGTAGTAATGCTGGCGAGGAGCTTAAAAAAGAGGGTGATGAGCCAGAAGATACTGAGACCCTTGAAAAGGAAGTAAAACCTTTTATTAAGAAATTGAAAAAGGTCCTCGGTGATAAAGTTAAGGATGTCAAAGTATCCTCTCGTTTGACTGACTCACCTTCCGTTCTCGTTGCAGATGCTGAAGATCCCACTTTCCAGATGCAGGAAATGATGCGGGCCATGGGACAGATGGATATGCCAGATGCCAAGCCAATCCTTGAGATTAACCTGAACCACGTAATTCTTAAAAAAATGAAGGATATGCGCAAATCCAAGGATTTCGATAATGCTGCTGAGTTGCTCTACGAACAAGCCTTATTGCTTGAAGGTATCAAGTTGGAAAATCCAGCAGAATTTGTCAAACGTCTGAATGATATCCTAACTAAATCACTGTAAAATAAACCGCCCGGTGTCGCTTCCAGCTAAGCCGTGGCAAGCTAAATTACACTTGTTTCGCTAAATAAAGCAGCCCCCATCCTTGAGATTCTTAAAGGGTGGGGGCTAGCATTATAATTTTCACTTATTCCATACTTACCCTGGCTTTTAAGCCAGGGATTCAGGAAAGAACCTCAAAGGGACTTTAGCCCCAGCTATCAGGACTAATGCCAATTGTACTTCATATTACTCGGGTCGTGTCGTGCTTCAAATCGCACTTCGACTCCGCCCAGTGACACAAATCGATGAACCACTCTTCAATAATAGGGTTGTTTTGTGGTCGATGTAGGAATCGAACCTACGACCTCCCGGATGTGAACCGAGCGCTCTAACCAACTGAGCCAATCGACCATTGTTTCAATGCCATCCCTTAGACTAAGGAGTTGGGATATGGCTATAATTTATATATTAAAAAGCAAATCGGGTATTGTTCATTTCTATGGAGACCTACCCGTGCAGGTGCGCCGTCACCGTCCTTAGTTGGGACTTTCAAAAAAACTGCCCTGTTTCCGTTGCAAGAACTGGAATTCAAGCCTTCGGTTTGGAAATAACGATGAGGGTGTCGCCCCTATCAACGATTCAAAATCTATACTGAAGGTGGACATCACTTTTCAAATTCAGGAATCGGTCTTCGAAAGCACTTCGTCCTTCGACAAGCTCTGGATGGCACTCAATAGCCACCTCAGACAGACGAGATGACAAATTCAAAAAGTGCATGTCCAAGAAATAGTGTTCGTAATTTTCGTTTACTTCGTTGTAAAAAAACCAAATTAAATTAAGTCAATCCAGGCCGAACGGATCATCTCGATGGCCAGAGCTACCAGGAGTAGACCCATGATACGACTCATTATTTCCAGACCCTGCTCCCCGATAAACTTTTTGATGTAACGGGCATAATACATGGCTGCCCAAAAAATCAACAGATTCAATAACATGGCTAATAAGGGTACCCAAGTGCCGTGTTGGGCAACCAGAAGAATGATTGCTGTAATGGCCCCGGGCCCTGCAATCAATGGCGTGGCCATGGGTATGACAATATCCTTCTGATAATCCTTATCATCTCCGATACTGATATTCAAGACATAAAGTAATCCCAAGATCAGTAGAATAAGTCCACCCCCAACCTGAAATGAAAAGATTGAGATCCCAAAGAAATTTAAAATCCCCTCTCCAAGAAAGATAAATATGGTCAGGAGTATAAGAGATACCCGTATCGCCCGGTGAGAACTGCGTTTGGCTCTTTCCTCAGAATAATCCTTGGTCAAGGTCATAAATACTGGCAAACCGCCAAAGGGATCCATGATAACCAACAAGGTCACGAAGGCGTGCATAAAAGCATCAAAATCCATTATCACTTCTTATTCCTCCAGGCCGTCTTCAATGCTTCTACTGCCAATTTTATCATAATTGTTGGAATCCCCGATTTCATTTCTGCCTCACCCAAGCGATTCAGCAAAACAAAGTGCAACTGGGAGTTCGCTACTTTCTTATCCAGACGGGTGGCTTGTTCAATCGCTATAGGGTCCAGCGAATCTACAGAAATGGGAATTGGTATTCCGAGTAATATCTCAGCCAATTTCTCCCATGCTTCAAGGGTGAGTGATCCGACTTGATTGGATAACCAACCAGCAGCGTACATACCTAAAACGACTGCTTCACCATGACGAATCTCACCATAACCAATAGATGTCTCGATGGCATGTCCAATGGTATGACCAAAATTCAAAATCCGTCTTAGGTCAGCTTCTTTTTCGTCTGCCTCGACTACTTCTGCTTTAATCTCACAGCTGCGGGTAATTGCTTGAATCAATTCCTGACTTGAGCCTAACTTCAGCAATTGCTCTAAATGATCTGCTAAAAATTCAAAATAATCTAAATCTCTGATGACGCCTGTTTTGAGCATCTCTGCATAACCAGAAATCTGATCTCTCGGATCCAGCGTTTTTAGAGTATCCACATCCATCACAACTAAATCAGGTTGATAAAAACTTCCAATCAGGTTTTTACCGCTGATGTGATTCACACCTGTTTTTCCTCCAACTGAAGCATCCACCATGGCCAGGAGTGTTGTAGGGATGTGCACAAGTTTTATCCCCCGAAAAAGAATACTGGCGACAAAACCACCCAGATCTGTTGTGACCCCTCCACCTAAAGTGATAATGGTCCCTGACCGTTCCATTCCCTGGGCAATTAAGGCTGAGATCACCTGTTCTGTGGAGGCCAGGGTCTTAAATTTTTCCCCATCAGGGATCAGAATTGTTCGCGTCACCAAGCCAGCTTTTTTCAAACTTTCTCTTAACTGATCACCATATAAATCATTCACCGTACTATTGGTAATAATCCCAATGGGTCCTGCGACATCTACTTCTTGCAGATGTACAACTAGCTTATCGAGAAGCCCTTGACCAACCAGGATTTCATATTCTCCAGTTTGGTGTTTAACCTTAAGACGGGTAATATCAGACATGGGTTACTTCTAACTCTTTCAAAATGTCACTGGCTATAATTTCTGGGGAGTGGCCGCCACTACTTATCCTGATCGTGGAGGCCTGATTATATGCCTCACGACGATCTATCAGTATTTCATTGAGCTGCATGAGCGTGTCTTGGCAGATATCCAGTAGTGGGCGGTTTTTGGAGTGTTCGAGCCGAGCAGCAGCCTCAGCTGGTGAAAGATCTAACCAAATCGTGTTCTCATTTTTTAAAATTTCAATATTTCTCACCTGGGTAACAACCCCGCCACCACAAGAAACTACAGCTGTTTTCAGCTCTAGCGTATCTAGTAGAATTTTTGATTCATATTTTCGAAAACCGACTTCACCCTCGGTCTCAAATATTGTTGGGATATCTTTGCCTGTGAGGATTTCAATCTTCTGGTCCATATCAATAAATGGCCAGTGCAATACAGTGGCTAGAATTTTTCCAACAGTGGTTTTACCTGCTCCCATAAGGCCAATTATATAAATACGTTGAACACTGGCTGGCATATTCACCGCTAAACTCCAGAGGCTGCCAGGTGGGATTTGACTTGTTCTAAAGAGTCACCACCAAATTTTTCAAGGATGGCATCTGCCAGAATCAAAGCCATCATGGCTTCTCCAATCACTGATGCCGCAGGAACAGCACAGGCATCTGTTCTTTCTTTGTGAGCAATTCCAGGTTCACGGGTTTTAATATCCACCGAGCGCAATGGACGAGCAAGGGTGGGGATCGGTTTCATGGTTACCTGAACTCTAATAATTTCACCATTGGACATACCGCCTTCGATACCCCCAACATGATTGGTTGCTCGACAAATCTTGTCATTCACTTTGATAATCTCATCATGCACTTTGGAGCCAGGTGCTTCTGCCACATTTAGACCATCACCAATACTCACTGATTTCATGGCGTTAATTGACATCATCGCTCCTGCAAGACGGGCATCTAGTTTGCGGTCCCAATGGGTATAGGATCCTAATCCAACGGGAACACCTGAAGCCAGCACTTCAAACACACCACCGATGGAATCACCTTGCCGACGTGTTTCATCAATATGCCGGATCATTTTTGGGCCTGCTACATCATCCAGACAACGCACATCAGAACTATCTGCTTGCACATTTATATCATGTAAATCCGTGTTTTGGGTGGGGACAGACTTTTCAGGACCAATTTGAATAACGTGACTGGCAATCTCAATGCCCAGCTCTTTGAGAAAGGTTCTACAAATGGCTCCCTGGGCAACTCTCATTGCCGTTTCACGGGCTGAGGAGCGTTCCAGAACATTCCGGATGTCTGTAAATCCAAATTTTTGAACACCGGCTAAATCAGCATGACCAGGGCGTGGCAGGGTGATCTCTGGAACATCAGTCTCGGGCAACTCATGAGACATTTTATCATTTTTCCAATTTACCCAATCCCGGTTTTGAATCCATAGGGCAATCGGTGATCCAAGCGTTTTTCCGTGACGCAGACCGGTCATAATTTCGGCGTGATCCTTTTCGATCTTCATACGACCACCTCGGCCGTGTCCTTGTTGCCGGCGGACGAGATCAAGGGCGATATCTGCTTCCGAAAGGCTAACCCCAGCGGGGAATCCTTCCAGTATACCTGAAAGTCCCTTTCCATGAGATTCACCTGCTGTCAGTATATTTAAGTGTTTTAGCATTATTATGATTCCAAGTTTTTTGAGTACACTAAAAGGCCCTCTCGCAGGGAACGCAGAGTTTTGGTCATCGTTAACATAACTGAATCCATTGGTTTTAGAGTTGTTATAATTGGCTCGATAATATTCACTCTATTCATTGTATAAAAACAAGTCAACTTTTCATCGTCCAATTATGCTGTTCTATTGCACCTGTCACATATAATTTTGTCATACTGATACATGGAATCTATACATGCATGCTGTCCACAACGGCACAACTGTTCTCTGTGTCATTTCGATAGGCTCAATAAGACGCTCTGAGGAACTCGGCCAGGCATAGCTCGAAGCGCAAAGACTGGCAAGAACCTCGTTTGTATGATTTTCGTCATCACTCGAATTTACGTTTGAAATTATTGATTTTGTTATGAACCACCTCGCGGAACTCAGTCATTTTGACTTGAGACCAATCCTGAGGACCAAACCAAATATCAACAGAGGCCATGGCTTGATAGAGATACATATCTAAACCAGAGACAGTTAGACAATCGGTGAAAATCGCTTCTGAGAGGAGGCGTGTATTTAAGGGGTTGAAAATCGTATCAACGACAACTTCGATCGATTCTAGAATATCAGCATCCAAAGGGGATTCGCGGTGGTTTGGTTTCATGCCAATCGGTGTACAGTTAACCAGGCAATACGCTTTTTCAATGGGTTCAACTGCACTTGCGTCCCAGGCACATCCCGTCAGCTTCATGCCTTCAGCAGATTCGCCTAAATCTTTGATCATGGTTTTGGCCCGAGCAGGATCTCGGGCAATAATCGTGGTTTGTCCCACCCCGATACGGGCCAGGCCGAAAGTAATTGCCCTTGCAGCGCCACCACTCCCCAGTACAACAACCTTCTTACCAGCTAAATCTACTTCGGCCGCTTCCAGGGATTTTACAAACCCATACCAGTCGGTGTTGTAGCCAGTCAGTTTCCCCTCGTGACGTCTGACACAATTCACCGCGCCAATGGGGGCGGTACGATCATTAATTTCATCCAGATAGGGGATAATAGTTGATTTATGAGGAATCGTAACGTTAAAACCGTCTAGCTTCTTAGCAGAAGGTAATCCAATCCAACGCTCTAAGCCGGCTTCATCCACTTTGATTTTTTTGTAGGAAGCTTCCAAGCCCAACTGTTCATATATCCATTCATGCATGAAGTCGCTCACGCTCTGTCTTAACGGGTCACCAATTACTGCAAATTTCACATCGATCTCCTGCTTCTTGATCTAAAATATTTTTTCAGCGGGGAATATACCTTTTAAACTCCTGGAAGGGTTTAGAACCTTCCCAAGCTTATGATTCTTATTTGTCGGACAAAGCCCGGAGTTCATCAAAAAAACCAGGATGGGAAATATCAATACATCCAGGGTTATCCAGCACTGCGGGAAGCTCACTAATAAATCCTGCTACTCCCATGGTCATGGCGATACGGTGATCATCAAAAGTAATGACATCACCACCTCTCAGTGGAGTGGGACCTTCGATGGTAAAGCCATCAGGCTTCTCAAAGATTTTTGCCCCCCACTTACTCATATTGGTCACAATCGAGGTGATTCGATCAGATTCTTTTACGCGTAGTTCTTCGGCACCTGTAACCACTGTTTCACCTTCAGCTTGAGAGCCCAGCAAAGCGATAAGGGGTAATTCATCGATCACATTTGCAATATGTTCAGGGAAAATAGTGATTCCCTTTAATTCTGAATAACGGATACGCAGATCTGCAACTGGCTCACCAAAGTGTTCTTCTCGGTTAGCAATGGTGATATCCCCACCCATCTCCTGGGCCATCTGCAAGAAAGCAGTTCGGGTCGCATTAATGCCTACTTTGCGGAGGATGATGTCAGAATCAGGAACCAAAAGGGCGGCAGCAATAAAGAAGGCCGCAGCAGAGAAATCTCCTGGGATGACGAGGTCTTTGGCTTTCAAGGGTTTTGTCAAAGGGCTAATGGTTACATTTCTACCCTTAATCTTAACTTTGGCGCCCATGGCTTTCAGCATCTGTTCCGTATGATCACGACTTAATGCTGGTGATTTAACCGATGTTTCACCTTTAGCAAAGAGACCGGCCAACAGTATGGCAGATTTAACCTGGGCACTGGCAAAGGGTAATTGATAATCAAGCGCCCAAAGATCACGTCCACTTAACATCAATGGCATAAACTTATTATTTCGGGCCGAAATATTAGCACCCATCTGTTGCAGGGGACGAAAGACCCTTTCCATAGGTCGCCTGCTTAATGAAGGGTCACCAATGAACTGGGCATGAATAGGATGGGCGGCTAACAAACCCATCAAAAGTCTGGCAGTGGTACCAGAATTTCCACAATCTACCGGTTGCTCAGGTTGTTTGAAGGGCCTTAATCCGCCACCCTGGACATGGACGGCACCGTTCTTTTTATCAATTTGAACGCCACAGTTTTGGAGCGCCTCCAGAGTTGTTTGAACATCTGCCCCGGGATTCAGATTTTCAAGTCGACTGACACCATCACCAAGAGCGGTAAACATTAGCGCACGATGGCTAATAGATTTATCCCCTGGTAGTGTGATCTCCCCTTGTAATGCCATGAGAGCTTCCTTTTAAGGATTAGTACAGTTTTTTACCTACAGCCTCAGCAACCAGGCGAATTCTATCAACCAGGTCCTTAAAATCTGCAGGAACTAACTGTTGTGGGCCATCACTAAGAGCAACTTCAGGATTGGGATGCACTTCAACCATGGCACCTTGAGCACCGGCAGCCACACCAGCCAAAGCCAGAGGTAATACTTTATGGCGCTTACCGGCAGCATGACTTGGATCCACAATCACGGGTAGATGAGTTAGTCGGTGAAAGGCTGGGATAGCGCTGACATCTAAAGTATTCCGCGTGTGGTCTACAAAGGTACGGATACCTCGTTCACAGAGAACCAAATCTTCGTTGCCCTCGTTCAAAATGTATTCTGCGGCCAGGATTGTTTCCTTGACCGTGGCTGACATACCGCGTTTTAAGAGAACTGGTAGTCCCGTTCGGGCGGCAGCTTTTAGAAGGGTGAAATTTTGCATATTCCGAGTACCGATTTGCAGCATGTCGGTGTACTCAGCTGTCACCTCTAAGGTTTCAGTGTCTGTGACTTCAACAACAGAGGGTAAGCCAACTTCCTGACTCACCTGCTTAATAATTTTGAGACCTTCAACACCTAAACCCTGGAAAGAATAGGGTGATGTCCGCGGTTTAAAAGCACCTCCTCGAAGGAGATGACCCCCAGCAGCCTTAACGGCTACGCCCACTTCTTTCATCTGTTCGTATGATTCGATGGAACAAGGACCAGCTATGACACTCACTCCATTACCACCAATTCTAGCATTGCCAATTTTAACCACTGTATCCTGTGGTTTCCATTCACGTGAAGCCAGCTTGTAGGGTGTACTTATCTCCAGTACATCGGCAACCTCAGGAAGTGCCTGAAGATGTTGTTTCCCTCTCAGTGGTTTTGTACCCAAAACCCCAATAACCGTTCGGGTTTCACCCTCTGATAAATGAGCGGTATAGTTTAAGTTTTCAATCTCTTGTTGAACTCTATTGATAGCCTCTTGGGAGGCACTTACTTTCATTATTACTAACACTTAATGGGTTCCTTATTCTTTATCCTACAAGGTTTTATGCACTTTGGGCTATTGCAACCTAAATGCGACAAGCCTCAGAGAATCAGTCTAAATCCTTTCCGACTGCTTTTGCAACCAGACGGACACGTTCAACCAATTCTTTGAAGTCCTCAGGAACGAGCTGTTGAGGTCCATCACTCAGGGCAACTTCAGGATTGGGGTGAACTTCAATCATCACACCCTGTGCACCAGCTGCAACACCGGCAAGGGACAATGGGAGTACCTTATGGCGCTTACCCGCCGCATGGCTGGGATCAACGATTACAGGAAGGTGTGAAAGCCGATGAAAAGCCGGAATAGCACTGACATCCAGGGTGTTCCTGGTATGATCAACAAACGTCCGAATTCCCCGTTCACACAGAACGACCTGATTATTGCCCTCATTGAGAATGTATTCAGCTGCCAATATCGTTTCGTTGATTGTGGCTGACATGCCTCGTTTTAAGAGAATCGGTAATCCTGTCCGCGCGGCTTCCTTTATTAGTGTAAAATTCTGCATGTTTCGCGTCCCGATCTGGAGCATATCGGTGTACTCAGCAGTAACCGCTAAAGTCTCAGTATCTGTAACTTCAACAACTGAGGGTAAGCCAACTTCCTGACTAACCTGTTTGATAATTTTAAGACCTTCCACGCCTAAACCCTGGAAAGAGTAAGGTGATGTACGCGGTTTGAAAGCACCTCCACGAATAAGATGACCACCAGCAATTTTGACGGCTTCGCCTACTTCCTTCATTTGCTCATAGGATTCAATGGAGCAAGGTCCAGCTATAATAGATACGTTATCACCACCAATTCGGGCTGGCCCAACTTGAACAATGGTGTCTTTGGGTTGCCACTCACGAGAGGCAAGTTTGTAAGGTGTGCTAATTTCAAGGACTTCTGAAACCTCGGGCAGCGCTTGCAGGTGCTGTTTTCCCCGGAGTGGTTTTGTCCCTAAAACGCCAATAACGGCTCTTGTTGCACCCTCTACCAGGTGGGCAGTATAGGTTAGTTTCTCAATCTCCTGTTGAACTTTATCGATGGCCTGTTTTGAGGCATTTACTTTCATTATGACGATCATTTTATGATTTCCTTATTTTATGATTTTGAAGAGTTGCTTAGAGAACTAGAAGGGCATTCCGGTTCGTTCTACAACTAAAAAGAGGGTCTTATTGTCCTTGAGGTCCTGAATTCCGAATTTGGCGAGCTCCAGGCTATATATTTCGGCTGCTCGCGCTGGCGCAATAACGGCTGTCGTTTTAGAATATTCACCTGCATGCAGTCGCCTGGCAGCTTCAGCTGTATCTTCAGCTTCTATTTGAGGTACCTCAGAAAAATTCTCTCTCAGAAACCGAGAGCACTGCTTCAGGGCCTGTGGATGTGAACGGACTTCCGTGATTTCATCCAGAGCAACTCCTGGCAGGGTAATCAGGCACTGATTCACCTGAATATGAAACATCGAGCGCACCTGACACCGGGCTTTTGCCAGGGCATGAATACTTTCATGAACCACACCACCACGAGCATTTTCCATGGCAATAATACCACGATCAATTTTAAAAGTTGCCAGGCTATCCATGACGCCTCGACTACTCAGACAGGGGAGGGTTTCAATCTCGCCCAAAGCATCATCCGCAATGTGTTTGCGGGCTGCTTCTTCTGAGAAACTGCCCGGTATCCCCTGGTAACCCAACATCTCAAGCGGAGAATCGGGCCGATATACACGGGCTTTGACGGCATGAACAGAACGAGAAAAATCGGTCAACATTCCCGCGGTATAGGGATTATAATATTGGAGATCGTGGAATAATTCTTCCGTATCCTGACAAGTCTGTTCCACCACATGATGAATTTGACGAAACCCGTGTGTATCAACCGAAGTTGGTTGAATATCCATCCCTTTCATGACTCGACCGATAAAGTGGGTTATCCCCTGGGAGCGAGCTGCTTGCTGATCATGTTGCTCCACACTGAGGTCAATCAATCGGCAACCCCATGATTCAAAAATCTTGCGCCAGAGTGCTTCACTTTCAGAATTTAGACGCGTTGGGCAATAGACCATTCTCAAGTCACGATCACGTTTATATGAATCTGGACCAAACATGGGGTGGGTGTTCAAAAGTTGGACTGATTCTGGTAACGCTTCCACCATCCAGTCTCGAATTCTGGTTTTTACAGAGGCCACATCTATGAGAAGTTGTTCTGGATGGGTTAAGGGTGCGATCTGTTTTAATAACGTGGGGATACGACTGATGGGAACTGCCAGAAAAACCGTATCCTGTTCCATCACAGATTTGTGATTACCCCAGATATAGCCCTTTCCCTCGACCTGTTCTTCAAGATCACGCTCATCACTTATGACGATCTCAAAGTCTTTGCTAAGTAATTCTGCTAAAAGAACGCCAAAACGTCCAAATCCAATGATGCCTACCTTAGTGTGTTTCAATCTATTTAGTTCCTATTCTGCTTCATCTCTAAACATAAGTGGCAATTGTCATCCTGAGCCCAAAAGGTGAAGGATCTCATGAGAGAATTGTGGTTTATCACAATGGGGCGAGATTCTTCGCTGCACTCAGAAAGACTATTTATTGGGATTCTTTTGAAAAGTCTTCCAGTATTTGGCGTCAAGTTCATCTCCTGTTTACCCTGTCAATCATTTATCCCTTACCCGGCTTCGCTCTTCGAGCTTCGCCGCGGTTATAATCAAGCTACGCTTGATTATAAAAAAAAACCCCCGCCAATTGACGAGGGTGATCATGCTTAAATACAATATTTAAACCATCACCCGGCTCGCATAAAAAAATAATATGTCATTCTTAGTTTCATTCTGAGGCAAATATAGAACGTGAATATTCGCTTTCAAAGGTGATCGTTGTCAAAATGAAATATAATTATGGGGATTGCCCCGTATAGCGATTGGGCTGAATTATGATAAATTGGAGCGGTGTAATTTAAAGTTGAGTGGATTTGATATCACTCGCTTGGTACTAGGGCATCCAGAAGTATATTTGATTCAAACAGGAGATTTTATGCCTCAAACCAAAACAACCCGCTCCTCAGCAATTGCCAATATGTTTTATCCTGGAGACCCTTTTGAATTACAAGAGCTTGTGAATCAATATTTATATGAAGATGTGTACCAGGGTAATCAGGTTCCCAAAGCCATCATTGCTCCCCATGCTGGCTATGTCTATTCTGGGAGTTCCGCTGCATCAGTCTATCGAACTTTACTTCAATACCGGCATGTCATCCGCAAAGTGATCCTGTTAGGACCAGCCCATCATGTGGCGTTAGCAGGACTCGGTCTACCAACAGTTGATCAATTTGAAACGCCACTGGGACCGATAAAATTGGATACCAAAACCATTGCAAAACTAGTCGGTGACTTCCCTCAGGTATCATATTCCGATCCAGCCCATGCTGACGAACATGCTCTGGAAGTCCAACTCCCTTTTTTGCAGACCATTCTGGCCAGTTTCAGACTTATTCCTTTTGTCGTCGGTGATACAACTGAGCTCGAAATTGCCAATATTCTTGATCAGCTGTGGGGAGGCGAAGAGTGCCTGATCGTTATTTCTTCCGACTTGAGCCATTTCCTAAATTATGAAAGTGCTGTTCAGCTGGATGGTAAGACAGCCGCCAGCATTGAGTCCTTTCAGGGCGATGAATTGCCTGATAATTCTGCCTGTGGCCGGCTTCCGATCCGAGGACTTTTGAGAACTGCCCAACAGCGAGGAATGACTATCAAACGGTTTGATCTTCGGAACTCTGGTGATACATCAGGTGACAAACAACGAGTTGTTGGATATGGAGCCTGGGGGCTGTTCGAAGGTGATCAGTGAAATACTGAGTCTCCAATATTTGACAAAGCCTAAAATTTATTCAGTACAAAGGGTACACTGCTCATGAGCCAACCACTATTTAACCAACAAGAGCAAAAGGTATTACTCCAACTTGCCCGGGATTCAGTTGAACATGGCCTTCTACAGGGCAAACCATTGGAAGTGAATCTCCAGGAATTCGATTCACACCTGCAGGAGCCAGGGGCTGCCTTTGTAACCCTGGAAAAAAGAAGTGAATTGAGAGGCTGTATTGGTTCAGTTGAAGCACACCGCCCTCTTGTTGAAGATATTGCAGAAAACGCCTGGGCCGCCGCTTTCCGAGACCCACGTTTTAGTCCTGTTACCAGGATAGAATTCTTCCAGTTGCATTTTGAGATTTCCGTCCTCACATCTCCTCAACCCATGCAATTCGAGTCTGAGGATGACTTGAAGCAACAAATTGTTGCTGGAAAAGATGGGCTGCTTATCAGAGAAGGGGTTCAACGGGGATTATTCCTACCGGCTGTTTGGGGGAAATTACCTGATGTAGATAGCTTCTTGAGTCACTTGAAACAGAAAGCTGGATTATCATCAAATTATTGGTCAGATAGGATTGAAATCAACCGGTTTTATAGTTTTGAGTTCAGTGATGATTGATGACGCTAAGAATTGTCTTTCTTATGCCGGACAAACTTCTTCCGTCATTCCGAACGGTGTCGAGGAATATCGATTAACATTAATAGATTATGCGCATATATGTGTTTTCAATCGGCACCAGAAAATTACCCCTCGACTCCGCTCGGGGAGACGAAGTTTAATATCAATATTATAAAAAATTATGACTGATCACCCAAAATTCAGTGAACCCCTCAATGATGGTCGTCTACTCTGTACCCTCTGCCCTCGCGCATGTAAATTAGCAAATGAACAACGGGGACTTTGTTTTGTGCGACAACGACAGGGCGAAAACATTGTCCTCACGACCTATGGACGATCCAGCGGGTTTGTCATTGATCCCATAGAGAAAAAGCCCTTGAATCATTTTCTTCCTGGTACACCGGTGCTTTCGTTTGGAACAGCGGGCTGTAACCTAAGTTGCAAGTTTTGTCAGAATTGGGACATGAGCAAATCCCGTGAAATGGATATCCTCCAGTCGACTGCTACTCCTAAAGCAATTGCTCAGGCTGCTGCCGATCATGGCTGTACCAGCGTCGCTTTTACCTATAATGATCCAGTCATTTTTTATGAATATGCCGTAGATACCGCAATAGCATGTCATGCAAATAATATTAAAACTGTCGCCGTCACAGCTGGCTATATCTCGGACCAGGCTCGCCCTGGGTTCTTTGAACACATGGATGCAGCAAATGTTGACTTGAAGGGCTTTACTGAAGCATTCTATCAACAACTTTGTGGAGGATCATTACAACCTGTTCTAGACACGCTAGAATACCTCGTACACGAAACCAATGTCTGGCTCGAGATCACCACCTTATTAATTCCTGGTGAGAATGATTCACCAGAAGATATCGACAAGCTGTCACACTGGATTGTCGAGCATTTGGGTCAGGATATACCACTCCACTTCTCAGCCTTTCATCCTGATTATAAATTGACTCAACATCCACCGACCTCTCACCAATCCTTGCTCGACGCCCATAAGATCGCTCGCCGAAATGGGATCAAGCATATCTACCTGGGAAATGTAAACGATTTGAATCATTCCTCCACTTACTGTCCCAATTGTGGAGAACTACTCATCTCACGCAACGGCTATCAGCTGAGTGAATGGCATTTGAGTGATCAAGGGTGTTGTGATTATTGTGCTACTACAATATCTGGAATATTTGAACAGGAGCCGGGTCACTGGGGAAACCGGTATGAGCGTATTCTCATTTGAACAAATTGTGATATTCTAAACACCCCCTACACGTCTATTATCATATATGAAGTTTATTCATCTAGATTATCTTCGACTAAACACTGTTTTAGAAAACAGGCTAAAAGTGAGTTGAACTATCAGTAGCCCTTTAAGGAAAACCAATGAATAGAATAATCCTTTCTCTTACAATATTCCTTCTCGTGATGTTCAATTCTTGTGATCTGTTTCCTTCAGACCCAGATGAAACACCTCCCATATTAGCCCTTCAAGCGCCTGAAGATGAGACCACCGTTTCCGGTACGATTACGATTAGTTGTTCTGCTTCAGATAATGATGATATGGATCGTGGTGAACTATATATCGATCTCGTTGCTTCTGGTATCATCGACCAAATCCTGCCCTATACTTTTGAATGGAATACAGTCCTTAATCTCAATGTGAGCAACCACACTCTTTTTGTACGAGGTTGGGATGCCAGTGGCAATTCGGCAGATAGTGATACTATTACTGTTTTTGTAGATAACACCAATGTCTTCGCTCCTTCAGAATTATTGGCAAACTCGTTCAATGCTGAGATTGTTCTCACCTGGACTGATAACTCTGAATCTGAGGAAGGCTTTATTGTTGAGCGCAATGATGGGTCTGGTTTTGTGGCAGTTGATACTGTCTCTGCTGATATAACGACTTACTCAGACGCGGGATTACTTTATGGGACTGAGTATAAATATCGAGTCGCCGCTTTTATCGGAAGTTTGAATTCTGAGTATACTAATATTGCTTCAGCCACCATTATTTATTTTACTCCTGAGTGGATTGAGATTCAAGCCGGTCCCTTTACATCTGGCATGAATGATGACCTTGTAAACCTGAACTATAATTATGAGATCATGCAGTATGAGGTCACCAATAGCCAGTATGTATCCTTTCTGGAAGAAGCTCTAGCCACGAATTTCATTTTTATTGATGGCGACAGTATTTTTCAAACTTCTGATAACACGCTGTTTTGTGATATGGCCAATGATGAGAATATGATCTCCTGGTCAGATTCAAAATTTTTAATCCTAGATGGTTTCGAAAATTATCCTGTCATATTGGTGACCTGGGCAGGGGCCCAAGCATTTTCCGCTCATTACAATTGGCGATTGCCCAATGAACAGGAATGGGAAAAAGCTGCACGAGGTCAAAGTGGCTGGGACTACCCCTGGGGTGACAATACACCGACCTGCGAACTCGCTAATTATTCGGGGTGCTTCGATGGTACAATCGGTGTTGGACTTACCACAGGAGTTAGCCCCTACGGCGTCTATGATATGGTTGGTAATGTGTGGGAATGGACCAATGATCTATATAGCGGTGGTCCTGAAAGAGTCATTAAGGGGGGGAGTTGGAGTTATTATACTGAAAATCTTCAGGTTTGGAACAGTCTCCCAGTGATTCCCGAATATTCCTATTACTTAATCGGATTCAGATGTGTGAGAGATATCTAATACCATTTGCAAATGCGCCCACCATCCGAGACTGATATAACTGTTTGGACTAGTCTTTGCGCAGGGACAGCCTGTCACGGCGTAATTCTGAAAAAATGAAGACGGGTGGCAATCTCTATTACCAAATTGATTTCGTAGTGGGCTCCCCAGCAAATAGGGTAATACACCTTTCACAACGAATAACAAGAATTGAACGAATTATATCCCCTCCTGGGATGGGTGGCCAGTGAAGTGGAGGTTAGAACTGAATTGGGTACAATTGATTGACAACAATAGTATTTGCTCAAGCTTTTAACAAAAGGGGGTTCCAATCTGGAGCCCCTTTTAAATATTAACTATTTTGAAGTAAGACCTTAGTTCAAAATCCCATAATCCGTACTCGCATCCACGATAGCACTGGCAAGCTCAATATCATCGGATTCACGATACAACATTCCTGAGCGTTTTCCAAATTGCCGGGCTTCATCATAGTTCAGCATATAAACATCAGCCCGATCTCTCCAACGCTTATTCATTGTGTCTTCCACTTGCATGGGGACAACCATCCAAACTTTGTCACCATATTGGATATCTCCTCCATGGCCATATCGAGTGATGAGCTCGCGACTCAAAGCCAAAACACCAGGGAATATCTCTTTATTACTGGCTGTAATATTGGGTGTGTCATCGGTCTGACCGACCAAAGCGTTGTATGCGGTAAAGACCACTGGGTGGCCTTCTGTAAATAGATCCAAAGCCGTCGCCATCTCTTCGATGTACGTGCTTAACGAATCTTTAATCTGCATCTCTTCAGTCAAGATGCGCTTTATCTCTGCAGTATGTTTCGCTTCACGGTTCACATGAAAGCCCCAAAACAGGAGCATAATCATGGTGTAAGCGACTAGGTGTTTAATATTCATTTGTCCTCTATAATTGTATTCATTTGTTTGATGTTAGATAAGTTAAATTTTTTCATGGGGTTATTGTCTTTGGGCCGCTATTATAGACGGCGACATATGGGTCAACAAGGACTAAATCGCCTTGTATCACCGCACTGATTCAACGACGTGATACTTGTCACAAAAGCATAACTTCAACATCAAATGTATTAGGACAAACTATTAATAATACATGCCTTAGGGGATATGCTGTCTTGACAGTTAGACTTTAAACCGACTCACCATAGAGGTTAATTCATAGATATCTTGGTTAAGTTTCTTTACGGCATCCGCCATTTCATGGCTAGAAACAGCTGCTTCTTTGGATACCGTCGAAACAGATTCAATATTTTGGGAAATATCTTCTGAGCCTGAGCCCTGCTCGCGGGCTGCATTACTGATTTGCCCCATGGCATCATTCACTTCAGAGACAGAACGCGTGATTTGTTCTAACGCTGTTTTAGATTTTGAAGAAAGAGCCTGATTATCCTCTGCTTTATTCCCGATATCCTCCATCGCCCGAACAGAACGACTGATATCATTTTGGATATGGCCAATACGCTCACTAATCTCAGCCGTCGCTTTTATGGTTCTTTCTGCCAATTTGTGCACTTCATCGGCCACAACTGCAAATCCTCTACCGGCTTCTCCAGCTCGTGCTGCTTCAATGTTTGCATTTAGAGCCAGTAGGTTGGTCTGGTCTGCAATATCCTCAATCACCTGAATGACTTCACCGATTTGGGCTGATCTAGATTCCAAATTTTTGATCTGATCACCAGCACCCCGAACTGTTTCAGCAACCTTCTCAATACCCCGTATGGTTCCCTCAACTGCCACATTTCCATCTTCTGATGCCTGGAGAGCTTCTGAAGTACTCTGCATCGTGGATTCTACACTGTGGCTGGTCTCAATGATCATGGCACTCATTTCTTCCATAGATGTGGCAACCTCAGAAAGTTGAGCTTGTTGTTCCTCTGCCCCAGCTGCCAATAACTCCGTTGACCCAGACATGTTATCCGAAGCCTTTGAGATTGATTCGGAAATTTCTTTAATTCTGGTAATCATCGTTTGTTCTGTATCCAAAAAGCGGTTAAAGGCCATGGAAAGCTTGCCCAGTTCATCTTGAGACCGTACTTCCAGACGTTGGGTTAAATCCCCTGCTCCCGATGCAATTTCTTCAACTGATTTTAAAACACTATTGACAGGCTTTACGATCATGCGGTGCATCATGAAATACATAATTCCACCCACCATAAAGACAGTCATCCAGGAAATGACACTCAACAAAAGTTGATTATTGCTGTGCCTGGATAGGATATCATCTGTTGAAACACTGATTACCAGATACCCACGCAGAGATCCCTTGGGCTCCTGATGACAACCTAAACATGAACCATCATTTGAAATTTCTCTGATATCAGAGATATAGCCCTGGTTCAGATGTGCTAAATCTTGCCAGGATGAGGCACGCCTCAGTTGATTTTCAGCAGCATTAGATATGTCCACCTTGATGGCGTGACCCTTGCCAATGACCAGTTCAAATGACTTATCCAGTAGTTGAACCGCATGAATTCCGGCATGGCCTGCAAGCTGATCAATTTCACGCTCGATACATTCTCGAGATCGATCTGAGCTTACCATGCTCTGCTTAACTATTTCAATGGAAAGATTCGCCAATTGGGCTGTCTGGTCAATTTTCACTTTTGTATCGATGGATCTTTGTCTTTGGATTGTTCCAAAAAATGAACCCCCTAGAGTGATCATCAAAACAACAAATAGAATGACAGGGAATTTTCGTTCAATGGACATAGTGGAATAAATGTTCATTAGTTTTTTCATTTGGCTCGGCTTTCTCTATACATTGATTTCAACCATCTCTGATTTTCCATAGGCCCTCAAATATTTTCGAGGTAACTGCTAGTAAACAACAAATACCAGACCAATGGCCAGCATTGGCTAATATTGCCATTGGTCTATTTTGTAATATCTGATTGATTTTATATGAGTTAACCCAAATTGAGGTAGAACGCATATTATGACGCTCTTCAAAACAGCGCAGTTTTCACTTGGATCGCCCTCAAATTTAGGAAAATTATTCCTGGACTAAAAAATCACATTTCTAAGGATTTCTAATGAAAGCATATCTATTAAAAAAAACTGGTGATATAGGTGTTCTGAAAATATCAGACGTTGATCAACCAAAAATCAAAGCCAATGAAGTACGGGTGAAAATTGAGAGTATCGGCTTGAATTATGCCGAGATTCAAAGTCGGAAAGGGTTGTATGGCTGGGCTCCAAAACGGCCTTATGTCCCCGGTATGGAAGCCTTCGGCACAATTACTGAATTGGGGCAGGATGTCCAGAATATGAAGCTGGGGATGTCTGTGATAGTCGTTGGTCAATACGGTTGTTACGCAGAAGAAGTGGTGGTTACCGCAGCTCAGATACTTCCAGCATTCGAACACTTTTCTGGAAGCGAAAATGCTGCCTTTGCTGTTCAGTTTATGACCGCCTGGGTGGCCTTAATGGAGATTTGCCGCCTTCGATCCAGTGATCGTGTGTTGATCCAAGCCGCTGCAGGGGGAGTGGGCACCGCTGCTGTCCAACTTGCAAAAGCTTCGGGCTGTGAAGTATTTGGAACAGCCAGCAATGAAAGCAAGCTGGAGCTTATTCGATCCCTAGGGGCTGAGCATGCAATTAATTATGCCAACTCTGATTTTGTCGAGTACATCCACAAAACCACTGGGGGTCAAGGAGTCGATGTCGTCCTGGAAGTTGTGGGTGGAGAGGTCTTTAGAAAAAGTCTTGCTCTTCTCAACCCTTTTGGGCGATTGGTTGTGATTGGATTTGCCAGCTTGAATTTAAACCGAATCAACCCCCTGTCATGGTGGAAGACCTGGAAGGATATTCCCCGTGTTAAAATTGATGCCATGGCAACAGCTTCCCAGGTCGTTGGTGCAAGTCATTTGGGATATCTACTAAAGGACACAGAGCGACTGAATCGCTTATGGAAAGAACTGACCGAATTCACTTTAGAGCATGATATCAAACCTGTCATTGGACATGAATTCAAATTTGATGAAATGCCGGCAGCCCACGCTTTGATGGAGTCACGCAAAAGCACGGGGAAAATTGTGGTGCACCTATAGGCTGGGATTCGAATCCTAACCTGTCAAAGGAAAAACCTTACCCGTTTTCACCGATTGATTTTTTAACTAAACTTCGAATGACCTTCACCACGATGAAACAGCGCTTATATTCATAGATGAAATTTTCGAAAATATTATTCCAATCCCCCCGTGAGGCTTATGATTCATGTGTTGGTATTCTGGGAGGAGGAGGCAAAACAGCTCTCTTACATACCATAGCTGAAGAACTCGCCCAATATCACCCCCAGGTTATCATCTCTTCGCTAACCAAAGCTGGTATTTCTGATACCCATCCCGTTCACTTTTATCCTGAATTTGAAGATGAAGAGAAGCGGCCTGGCCTTCTGGAAAATAATCCACTTTACATCATGGGTGCCGTTGAGCACGAACAAAAGCTGCTGGGTATTGATGAAGATCAATTACGAAGCCTGCACCATGCTGCTGATGTGACGCTTTTTGAATGTGACGGTGCCAGGAAACGTCCCATTAAAGCCCATCAACCATTTGACCCAATGATTCCGACTTTTGCTACCCACGCCATTGTCGTTGTTGGTGCAGATGCTGTTGATGCAAAAGTTGATGCTAAACGTGTGCATCGACCTGAATTATTTAGGGAAGTCTGGGGTGTGAATGCCAATCATGTTTTGGACCCCTCATTTATCGCCAAAGTAGTCACCAGCCAATATGGATATCTGCAAAAAGTTCCATCAGGAGTAGAAGTCGCTTATTTTATCAATAAAGCAGATACCTATCCCAGGGAAGCACTGGCGTTGGCCCAAGCGATTGCGCGAGTGAGCAAAAAGGCTATTTTTGAGGGAAGCCTTGACACAGGATATTTGCAACAGGTCTTTTAATGCTAAACCTGGCGATGATAATTACTGCTGCAGGACGCTCAACAAGATTCCCACCCAACAAACTATTGGTCGAGTTGGAAGATAGAGCAGCCATTGAACATACGGTGAACACATTCGTGGATTTCGAATTGGACACCTATGTCATTCTTGGCTATCAGAGTGATAAGATCATTGAAGTTCTTGAACAGCGATTTGAAGACAAACTAATTTTCGAGTATAATACACAGTTTCACACGGGTCTCTCCAGCTCAGTGATAACCGGTATTAAGGCCGCAGGGAGAAGTTATGACTACTGGTGTTTCTGTCCCGGGGATAAACCCTTTATCCAACAAAAAACTGTAGCGCTGTTATTACAAAAGCTAGAACAGGAAAAGCCCTTAATCATGGCGCCTCGTTTCCAAAATAAATTGGGTCACCCCACTTTTTTCTCCACAGAATTATTCCCCCAATTTAACGCCATATCAGGGGATATCGGTGGACGTCAACTCATAAATGATTTTCACAGCGACACGCTGTTTGTAAATGTAGCAGATGAAGGAGTTAGTCTCGATATGGATTACTATTTGGAGCATCTAAATGTTCACTAATACACGTGTGTGGGTTCGTGGCGCTGGTGAACTAGGTAGTGGAGTCGCTCATCTGCTTCACCGAGTTGGCTTTTCAGTTTTTGCTTCTGAAATCTATCCTCCTTTAGCTATCCGTAGACCAGTCACCTTTAGCGACGCCATTGTTGAGGATGAAACAGAAGTTGAAGCTGTCCTGGCCAGACATTATCAAGAGGCGACCTTGCCAACCAGCTTACCCTGGGATCATATTCCAGTTTTCAAAGACGATCCAGACAAATTAAAAGCATTAAATCCAACTGTCCTGATAGATGCCCGGATGCTCAAACATTACTCAGAAGATTTTAGATCCTGGGCAAACCTCATGGTTGGTCTAGGACCAGGTTTTGACACGCATCAGAATTGCCACAGAGTGGTTGAAACCATGCGTGGACATGACCTGGCCAGAGTCATTCATTCAGGCGCCTCCACAAAGGATACTGGGGTTCCCGGTGTTGTTGGAGGAGAGACCTCACGGCGTATTGTTCGTGCTCCTGGTGCTGGTCCTGTCAGCTGGTTGGTTGAATTTGGACAAATCGTTGGGAAGGGTGAAAAGATTGGCATCATTAACAACTCTGAACCCGTTTTTGCTCCCCTCGATGGCATCGTACGTGGTCTCATATCACCCCACACACCGGTTACTGAAGGCATGAAAATTGGGGATGTCGATCCACGTGGGGACTCTGTTCAATACTTGCATATCTCCGAGAAAGCCCGGGCAATTGCCTCAGGTGTCCTGGAAGCCATCATTTTATACCTGAGAGATCCAGACAATGCTTAAACCACTCTTAGAACAATGGTCTCATCACAAAACCCAAAAGGCTGTTTTGTGTTCCGTCGTCCAGTGGAAGGGTTCCGTTCCGCGAAAAGATTATCCCATGATGCTGGTATTGGAGAATGGCTCGATTCTAGGCACTATTGGTGGTGGCTCCATGGAGTTAAAAGTCACCCGATCTGCCACTGAAATGATCGAAAGCACGGAATCACGTCTTTTTGACTTTGATATGACTGGCACTGATGTCCATGCCGATGTGGGGTTATGCGGTGGAAGCCTAACAGTTTTGGTGGAAGCCTTCACCGAGGAACTTCAACAGTTCTACCATGGGATGCTCAAACAGATTGAAGATAATCGCAAGCTAATGGTCCAGATCAAGATGGAAGGTGCTGAGGATATTTCCGTCCAGCGTCAAGTCATTCTGAATCGATTGGATTTTTCTGAATCGGATACGGCGTTACTTGAGACGCTTCAGCAAATTTATGAAAATCAGCAAACAAAAGCCTTCGAGTACGAGGACCATCGCTATTTGATCTGGCAACCCTTTAGCCCTCCTGTGATTCATATATTTGGGGCAGGGCACGTCGGTCAATCTGTGGCAACTTTAGCTCACTTCAATGATCTACAAGTCAACGTTTACGATGACCGTACTGAGTTGATGACATCCGCTCGGTTTCCCTTTGCCAAAATGACAATCATTGGGTTCCCGATTAACTGGGAAAGTGTTCCATCCATTGCTGAGAACGATTTTGTATTGGTTGCCAGCCGTGAGCACAAACATGATCGTGAACTCCTTTCTGGCATACTTAAGACCCCTCCACGCTATGTTGGACTGGTGAGTAGTGCTCGCAAATGGAGAGTTTTAGCAGAAAGCTTGCCGGCCAATGGAATCATGGAGGACGCTATCGCGAAGGTCCACGCCCCTGTTGGTTTGGATATTCATGCTCAGACGGTTCCAGAAATAGCAGTCAGTATTATATCTGAAATGATTGGCACATATCGAGGTGCCTCGCTTTGAATTCGATCCTGATTAAAAACGGCCTAGTCATCCACGCAGACAGGCAAGAAAAAGAAGATATCCTGATTCGGGGAAAAACCATCGTTGCTGTCGGGAATGATCTTGTTTCAAACCATGACGCATTAACCATTGATGCTACAGATAAACTGGTTTTTCCTGGCGTTATCGATCCACACACGCACATGGGTATCCCCATTAAATCAGGGTCTTCGGCTGATACTTTTGCTTCCGGCAGCCGCTCTGCCCTCCATGGTGGTGTCACGACTATTTTGGACTTCACAGTTCTGGAAAAGGGTCAAACCCTGGTTGAAAGTTTTGCAACCCGCAAACAACTCGCTGCGGATTCACTTTGTGATGTTGGCCTACATATTAACATCACCCGTTTTGAGCCTGAAATCTTGGCTGAAATTCCCCACTTGATATCTCTTGGATTTAATAGTTTTAAAGTTTTCACCACCTATAAAGAAGTGGGGATGATGTTGAACTATTCCCAAATCGAATCAGTGGCCCAGGTCATTGGTGATCATGGGGGTGTCCTCATGGTCCATTCAGAGGATGATGGGGTTATCTCAAAGGCATCAGAGACTTATAACGACCGCCTAAAAACCAACCCCAAATACCACGCTCTCAGTCGACCCGGCGAGGCAGAACTCGTGGCTATCGAACAACTCGGTGAAATTTCTGAGCGAACTCGCTGTACCATTTACATTGTTCATCTCAATACAGCAGCTGGATTAGCCAAGGCAGGTGAATACCCTCTGCTTAAGGTTGAAACCTGTCCCCACTACCTCTTGTTAAGCAAGGAAGCCTATACCAGGGAAGATGGCCGCATGTTTGTGGCTAGCCCTCCATTACGCTCGGAAGCTGACCAGAAAGCCCTCTGGCTGGGTTTGCAGGATGGAAGCATACATACGGTCGGATCCGACCATTGCCCCTTTTGTTTGGCTGATAAAAAAGAGGATATCCCATTCCAGGATATTCCTAATGGCTTGGGTGGGGTTGAAACACTTTTCCCCACACTTCTGGCTCAATTTATTGAACGGGGAATTGACCTGAGCCTATTGGTTAGATTAACGAGCAGCAATGCAGCACAAATATTTGGTTTGGATTTGTTTAAAGGGACCATCAGCCTGGGTGCAGATGCTGATCTATTGATTGTTGATCCAACTGCTGTTTCAAAAGAATGGGATTCTGAACTCGATACAATTCTTGATTGGAACGCCTACTCCGGATTGCCAGTCATTTTCCCTGAGACTGTTATCAAGAGCGGTTCAATTGTTGTCTCAAAGGGGGCACTCCAACACCCAGCACCTGGCAAACTACTCAGGGCGCTCTCAACCCCTCAGAAATAGTACCGTTCCTGCGACTCCCCGCACAACTGATATGGCAGATACAAACACATAAAACCAGTTTAACTGGGGGAAGGCTATGTATACAACAGCCATTGTCCCTGCTACAAAAATTCCCTGGACAGTCTCTGTTTTATAGATGATTGCGAGCTCCCGTTCGTCCGGTCTATATTTGGCCTGGACAGCAATCATTGTGAGAATAAATGGTATTCCTCCATATAAAACGCCCATTATTCCGAATTCCTCACAGGCAAAATAGGTTAGAATTCCACCAAAAAACTGCACCACAAACATCAGGATATAGTTGCCTCTAATTTTCATCTTGATCTCCTACTAGAAAAAATATCTCTTCGATATTGGTTTCAAAAAAGTTAGCCAATTTTAAGGCCGACATCACCGATGGCACAAACTTGCCTTTTTCGATAGAATGAATGGTCTGGCGACTTAAGCCCACCTCTTTGGCCAATTGTTCCTGGGTGATATCTCTTCTCGCTCGCCATACTTTCAATTCGTTACGTAAATCCATACAAACCTCTATTGTTGATTCGTTAAAATGTAAACTATAGATATATATATGTCAAGCATACTTTACTTTTTATCAAATACACGTGACTTCCCATAGTATCTACCGGGGACCAAATAGGCCACTCAATCATATTACATTGACTTAACCACTCCAATGTTATCCGCAGATGTACTGGCAACTATCACTCATGGTATTTTGGAAGTCACTGGTTATCTTAGGGTTTAACCAAATTTTTTCACATTCATTAGGGGAAATCAAATGCATAGACCTTTGACCGTTTTCTTTATCAGTATGATAATGTTATTCTCGTTTGGTGGATGTTCATCAGATGATGGAACTGACAATACCAATCTTATTGCCAGTCATAACCCTGTAGAAACAAACGAAGTATCTTCAGCTAATAATGTGATGGATGGACCACCTAACTGGGCAGACTACGAAATCGTTTTACGAGATGAGGATGATTGGTTTATCTTTTTAAACCCTCAGAACGGTAGTACCAGAAGATACTCTGGTATTCTTTACTGCACATATTACGGCTATGAGTATTATGGTCCTGCAGGTGCTTATTTCAATTCAACAACTAATCTTTTGAACATTCTTTCTGAATATTCAAGATCAGATAGGACCACTGTAGAAGCTATTTCTTATTCCCAACAATGGTCGGAGTCATCTTTTACTGGTAGTTTTGTATATAGGCCCTATAGTAGCTACTCTGGTAATAACATAGAAGTTTACTTTGAGCAGGGACAACTTGGCTCTATTACAGCACCAGGAGGGCTAGCACGTAAGGGTTTTACTGATAGACTGGAGTATCCAGAAGCAAGATTAAAAACCATACCTATCCAATAAGTATGTATCATTTAGAGAATATTATGAAGTCCAAAACAACATTATTTCTGGCTGTAATTCTTTCTTTTACATTCATCATGCTTGGCTGTACTCAAGAAGATAAAGTATCGGAGCCTAGCTCTATTCAAATTGGTGTTCTGCTCCCCCTGACAGGCGAATTGGATGATCGCGCGGCAGAGATCCAAACCTTCCTGGATATTGCTCTCACAGATGCCAACCAACAATTGGAACTGGAAGATAGTGATATCAGGTTAACACTACAGGTAATTGATACTGAAACAAACCCGACTACTGCACGGACTCAGATGGAGGTGATGAGTCAATCCGGCATCAAATGCTTCATTGGGCCCATCACCAGTGCTGAAATGCTGGAAGCTAGCCAGTCGACCTTGATCAATGATTGTTTACTTCTCAGCCCCTCAAGTACTTCCACTGACTTATCAATCGCTGGAGACCATCTCTATCGTTTTGTGGCTGGTGATGCTCAAATGGCAGAGGCTTTAGCTCATGTTATCTGGGATCAAGGGGTGCGATATATAGCAAGCATGTTCAGAGAAGATTCCTGGGGATTCTCGTTGTCTAACCTCGTTCAGATTGAGTTTGAAAATATTGGTGGTTCCCAAGTTATGAAGACAGAATATCTCAGCCTGCGGCAAAGTTCAGCCCGCTCTGAGTTAATCATTGTTGCCAATTCAATCGAAGCTTTGAATGTTCCTTCTGAGCAGATTGCCATTCAAATCAATTCTTTTAATGAAGCGATTATGCTCTTTGAAGTCGCTAGTGAATTACTGATTGACTATCCTATTTTAGGAGAGGTCCAATGGTTTGGCAGTGATGGCTTTGTTCAGAGTCCCCTCCTTTTCGATTATCCCCAAGCCGCTGCATTTGCTCATCGGGTTGAATTTATAGCACCTATCATGGGAATTCCAGGGTCTGAAGCATTGGAAACCTTGCTGGAACAATATCAGGGTAGCGCTCCCTGGAGTTACTCCATTATCTCATACGACCTGGTTCAAATTATTGCTGAATTGATGGGTTCTGCCAGTGATATCAATGATGTAGCCTCCCTTGAGACCGCTTTAAACAATGTCACCAATGAGTATACGGGGCTGTCTGGCTCTATTTCTCTTGATGAAAACGGTGATCGGACTGAAGGCCTCTATCATTTCTGGCAAGTGGTGGAATCTGGTAGCACATACGCATGGGAACACATACTTAGCTATAATGAGGGTCATTTTTCCACACCCTGATCACCTCTAACAGTTCAAGTGATTTTGGTAAGCCTATCTAAACGGCGAACAGTCAAAAGATATATAAACATACCCCTAATCCAAGTGTTCAAAAATTAATACAATTTTCAGCTCCAAATTCTCCATTTTACGATAAAATAGCGGTTACCATTTTTTTTGCATCTGTGCCAATCTGTGTGAATCTAGCCTGCCGAGGCGTAGTTTTACGGAGCCTGGTGGCTAAAAAAGAGTTTTCTCGTTATGACGAAACTGGAACTGTAATTGGTATGACACACCACTGCACTGAGTCGCCTCTCTAATATCAACCCTTTACCCAATAAGGTTTAGCGGTTAGAAAGTTCAAGAAAGCTATTTCTTCTTTGGCTTTTTGGACTAGCCTTGTTGCCTATGGAAAATGTTAAAAAAGATCGCATGTTTATATTTTTAGCGGTGATGTCCATTGCTTCGACCCTGGGGTTTCAAGCCTGGCGAACCCTTTTCAATAATTATGCAGTGGAGGTAGTTGGACTCGGTGGTAATCATATTGGAATGATTCAGTCAATCCGGGAGATTCCGGGATTTCTGGCCCTTCTCGTTGTTTTTGTAACCCTGGTAATAAAGGAACACCGTCTTTCTGCTCTATCCATTGCCGTACTGGGTGCTGGTGTGTCCCTTACTGGATTTTTTCCCACTTATACTGGATTAATTTTTACAACATTGCTGATGAGTTTTGGCTTCCACTACTTTGAGACAACCAACCAATCCCTCACCCTACAATATTTTGATAAACACACCTCCCCCTGGGTCATGGGAAAATTGCGAAGTTACTCGGCCCTGTCGGCCATTGTGATTGGGTCCGTTATCCTGGTAGCCACATCGTACCTTAGCTATACCGTTATGTTTGCGATTCTAGGTTCGCTGGTTATTGGGGCTGGAATCTGGGGCGCTTTGCAAAACCCCACGCGTGATGATGTGGTGCCTCAGCAGAAGAAAATGATCCTGCGAAAGCGTTACAGTTTATACTATTTCCTAACATTCATGGCTGGTGCTCGTCGACAGATCTTTGTGGCCTTTGCAGTCTTTTTGCTCGTGGAAAAATTTCAGTTTAGCATTAAAGAAATCACGCTCCTCTTTATGCTTAATAATGCGATCAACTACTTTTTAAGTCCCCTGATTGGTAAAGCAATCATCCGTTTTGGTGAACGAAAAGTCCTCTCTGTAGAATACTTTAGTCTGATCTTTATCTTTATCGCCTATGCTGTCGTTGACACCAAAGCTATTGTCGCAGTACTCTACATCCTGGATCACATCTTCTTCAACTTTTCCATGGGAATCCGCACCTTTTTCCAAAAGATTGGAGATCCCGACCACATGGCCCCAACCATGGCAGTCGGTTTTACCATCAACCACATTGCAGCTGTGGTCATTCCCGTCCTGGGTGGATTGGCCTGGATTGTCGATTACAGGATTCCGTTTATTGCTGGTGCAGTTATGAGTCTGATTTCCTTGATGGCAGTCCAATACATCTCTCGTAACCTTCAATTCGCTGAATTACGACATACAAATAAATAGCCACCAAGTCTCAAAAACACGAAGCTTTGTGCTTGATGCTTTAACAGCTCTTCGTGGCTTAGTGATTTCGTGGCAAAAAGATTATCCCAAAAATCGACCATTCAAACCTATTGCTAGAATCAAACAAATGGTCTGGCTGATAAACAGATAAATGATGGAGACTCTGTACCACTTCATGAGGAGCCACCAAGACTCAAAGGCACCAAGTTTCGCTCTTCATTCTTGAGCAACGCTTTGTGGCTTAGTGATTTCGTGGCGAAAAAAGGTTATCCAAAGAAACGATCTTCTAACTCTGGAGTAGGTACCATACATTCTGATCGTTTACCAAACCAGCTATAGCGATGGTTTGCAATCCATTCATATACCCAATCCCGCAGGCCACGTGGAAACACTTTAAACACAACCAAAAGTTTTCTCCAGCCACCTATGAGCTTAAACATTTCTAGAACTGCATCACTTTTGAGATAGACAACCTGCCGATGAATCAAGACAACTGTATCAAGGTCAAGAGTATTAGAGTCCAAATCCCTCAAGAGACTTTGTCCAAGACCGGACTGAAGACTGGCAAAGCGAAACATCTTCTGATTATCCCATTTAATAACAACCTGTACGCTCGCATTACATAAGTTACAAACACCATCAAACAGGATCAGGGGATGATCACTTATTTTAGTCGCTAATCTCATCATCACATTCTAATACCAATTTCAGTGGTTGTCGATAGCAGTTCTCTATTTTAGTTTGATCCAACAAAGGAGCATGTTATGAAAATTCAAGTCCAATACTGCGTCACCTGAAACTATCTACCTCGAGCAATCAGTTTGGTTGCAGATATCCTTAATGCGTTCGGAAATGAAGTGGACTCGTTGAATATCCTTCCCTCATCCGGTGGCGTCTTTGAAATCTGGAAAAATGATGAGCTGGTGTTTTCCAAAAAACAGACCGGTCGATTCCCCATGAGCAATGATGAGGTCATTCAGCTGCTAAATTAATCAGTTAATGACTATAATTGGTTACATCGGACAAACCAACAGCCCCCAATACCACGGGTTACTCTAACAGGATATACGGATGCCACCCCCTGTGGTATCTATATCACAGACAATAAATTGTTAGCCTTTTAATGTTTGAGCCACATGACTTGACGGCTAAGTTTGGAAAGATATTTTACTAACCTGTACTCAACAAGATAATGGGTTTAAGAACGGAGATTTTTTAATGTTTCAACGCTTAGGGAAGTTCACAATAACATCGCTCATTCTGGTAAATTTTGCCTGGGGAGCAGAGATCGTTGCAAAAGGTGAACCTATTGCACTCACCCCAAGTGGGGAAACCTACATGGAAGCAAATTGGTCACCTGATGGAAGCCATATAGCAGTTGTCGGTGATAAATATAATGGGATATACCTGATAGATGTCAAAACGCGAATGCTAAATACGCTTACCCAAGGAATTGGGGCTGGTCATAACTTTTCATGGTCCCCAGACGGAAAAACCATCGCTGCACACCTGTTCCACTATGAGGGCCCCTGGCGTCTGAGTCAATCCGTTTTACTAAGTCTGGATGGTAACAGCATTTCTCTTAATCAGGAGAGTAAACAATTCAAAGGCTATCCGAAATTTTCCGACTCTGGTGACCAGGTATATATTGGAACCCAAGAGAATCTGCATGTGTACTCCTTAAAAACAGGTGAAGTCTCACCAGCTAAAAATACGGCATCAAGTGCCCAACGAGACATTAGTCTCTATCAAGATCGCATGGACAATATCATCCAAAAGCTGGCATCAGTTGATGAAAAAATCGTCTATGTTGAGGTTTCACCCACAAATACTCAGATTGCTTATACCACTATTGGGGAAAATCTTTGGATAGTAGATATTGAGGGAACCAATCGACGTTACCTGGGGAAAGGAACCAATCCTAAGTGGTCCAATGATGGTCAATGGATTGCCTGTATGACAACCGAGGATGATGGTCATGTCTTTACCCAGTCTGACATCCTCACTTACCATGTCACTTCAGGTGATTTTACAAATTTAACAACCACAGAACATTCAATTGAAATGAATCCTGAATGGTCCCCTGATGGAAACTGGATCGTTTATGAAAATGACTCAGACGGGCGCATTTGGATGCTCCAGGTAGAAAGGAGATAGTGATGAAATTTAAAGTATTCCTACTCCTACTTATTGGAACCACAAGTTTTGCTCAAGTAACCGGTTTAGCTGGCTGGGACCTCTTTGTCGACCCAGGTCACAGTCAAACAGAGAACATGGGCGTCAATGGTTATTCAGAAGCCGAGTCTAATCTGGTGATGGCCTTGCATTTAAAAGATCTCCTGTTGTCCCAAACCGATATTGATACCGTTAAAACCTCCCGACTTACAGATACTGAGTATGTTGGTCTGTCTGATCGATCAGCAATGGCAAACGGGAATTCTTCGCTCGGTATTCCCCCGGCGACCTGGTACCACTCAATCCATAGTAACGCCCCTGCCTCAACACCTTCTGGAAACAATGTTCTCTTACTTTATGGTGAGAGTACACCTGGTGTAGAAAAGACTTGGGCTCCTGGTGGAAGAGCTGTGAGTTATATTATGTCTGATATCATGTCAGACGTGATGCGTATTCCTGAATTTGGTGGTCAGGGCGCAAGAGGTGATTGTGTTTTTTATGGTGTCAACACAGGTCCTTATTTGTCTGTAAACCGACGAACCACTATGCCAAGTGAGCTAAGTGAGTCTGGATATCATACGATTCCCAGCCATAACAGTCTACAGATGAATGATGACTACGCCCGTATGGTTGCCTATAGTATGTTTTGGACCGTTCTTGATTTTCATGGTATTGATCGACCTTTTCCAGGGCTGCTCGCCGGATTTATCACAGATCCTGAAACAGACCAACCCATCAATGGAGCAACCGTATCTGTGAATGGTCAGACCTATACAACAGACACTTTCGAATCCTTATTTTACCAATATAGCTCAGATCCAGATAAGCTACACAATGGCTATTACTTCTTCGAGGGATTACCTGATAGTAGTTTTGAATTGATTGTTTCTGCTGATGGTTATTATTCAGACACTCTACAGATCAACGAACTGGCTACCGACTTTGTCACCTTCCGCGATATCAACCTGGTTTCGAACACCCCTCCTGTTGTTGTCGATTCATATCCAGCCAATGGAGATCAATCCTTCCCTGCCTGGGAAGTGCCCTATTTTGATTTTTCAAGAGGTATGGACGAAGCTTCAGTTGAGGCCGCTTTTTCAGTAGAACCTCATTTTGATGGAAACTTTTATTTCACCCCCGATAGTAAAAGAATGGCTTATCTACCAGCTGATACCATGGAATTTCTGACTGACTACACCTTTACTATTGCAGGATCAGCTATTGATGCCTATGGCCATCCTCTGGATGGAAATATGGATGGCACAGGTGGTGATGATTGGACTTTAGCTTTCCGGACCAGTCCTCCTGATATTTCTGGACCCGTTATTGTTGATTTATACCCGACAACTGGCGCTGAGATGGTTGATTTACGCCCCATTATTACGATCGTTTGGGATGAAGAACTAAACTTTACCCCTGCCAGCAGCGAGTTGGTCGCTCTGGAACGCCTCTACGATCTTCAGGTTCAGGAAACCATTCTGGAACATCATGTGATCGATCAGCAAAGTATTTTGGTACTTTATGCCGTGAATAACCTTCTGGATGCTGAGCCCTATCGAGTCAGAATTTTTCCAGGATTTGAGGATTTATTCGGGAATGCTCAAACCAGTGGAACTTTGATTAGCTTTACCACATCCAACTATGAATATGCCATCACCAATATGGATAACTTCGAAAGTGGTGTGACCTCAAATTGGTGGGAACCAGGAGCAAGTGGTAGCACAACGGGCACACTCACTGGTGAAACCGGCCGTTCTGCAAATTCAGCAACAACGGTTCAGAACATAAATAGCACGACCTCCATGAAACTAAACTATGGCTGGGATCTGAATGCCGGTTCCTGGTTAATCCGAGAATATCTTGCACCAGGCACAGCACCTCGTAGTGTCCATTTCACTTCCAATAAAATTATGCAGGCCTTTATTTTTGGCGATAATCTGGGAAATAAATTTCGCTTTTGTGTGGATGACAACATCTATGGGAGCAGTGCCCACGAAGTCAGTCCCTGGTACACTATTGATTGGTATGGCTGGCGTTTGGTGAGTTGGGACATGACAGTAGATGGCACCGGGACCTGGATTGGTGATGGGAATCTGGATGGCACCCTGGAATTTGATAGTATCCAGCTGACTCATACCGCAGGTAAACCAACAATAGGAACTTACTATATTGACGACCTCCGAGTAGTAAATAGAGACTATTTAGCGATAGACGGCTCTGAGGCAGAACACCCTCTTGAGTTTGCCCTCCTACCAAATTATCCAAATCCTTTCAATCCCTGGACCAGTATTCCTTTCACTCTAGCTGAGAGAGCAGAGGTTCAGATTAGAGTCTACAACCTGAAAGGTGAAGAAGTCACCCATTTGATTAGTGGAGCCATGGAAGCAGGAAGATATGTTACCCGCTGGAACGCCTCAAATGTCTCGTCGGGATTGTACCTTATTAAAATGAGTGCTGATGGGTTCCTGATCACACGAAAGATAACTGTACTGAAGTAGATTGCTGGTGAGTTTTAACTTGAAATGAGGTCAGCAGGAGTGGTTCAACATGAAAAATAGAAAATTCGTTTTATTGATATTCTTATTTATATCAGTGCTCTCAGCCAAAGAGATCATTGTAGAAAAAACGACTTACCTTCATGGTGACTCAGATGGGGCCTTCTTTTTCCCAAATTATTCACATGATGGACAATCCTTGTTTTTTACCGAAGAAGGGTATCGTGGCTTGTGGTCATTCGACCTAAATACACATGAAGCCAAACAACTCTCCCATGCCAACGGGGCAGGGTTTCATCCGTTATCCCTGGAAGATGGTTCTGTTATTTTTAGATCAGATAATTATCGCAGGGGTCGGAAGTATACGGCCTTGTACCGGTTTCACGAGCAAGAGACAAACCTCCTACTCAAAGAGACTCGATTTCTTGCTTCAGCTGGGGTCAGGGAGGATAAGATTATTACCCTGGCAAACAGAGATCCGCTCGTGATTAATACCCTCGACTTTAAAACCGAACCTATCTCATCCTCTTCCATAGCTTTGATAAATGACCAACTCTCTCTACAGTTACTCAGAAATGGAGCGCTGGAAGAAATAACGCCTTTAGGGAAGGGAAATTATATCTGGGGAGCCCTATCCCCCCTGGCAAATCAGATTGTTTTTACTCAGACTGGGCAGGGCACTTATATATCTGATCTCGAGGGTAAACAATTGATTGAGCTGGGAGAAGCTCATTCACCTCAATGGTCTCCAGATGGACAATTAATTGTCTATATGAAAGATCTCGATGATGGAAACCAATACACGGCTTCAGAGATTTGGGTTGTCACAGCAGATGGCACTCAGTCCTGGATGATTACCAATACATCAGACCGAATTGAAATGTATCCCCAATGGTCTCCCGGTGGACAAAAGATCACCTATCATACAATGGGTGGTGAAATTTTTGAAACAAGTATTCGGATTGTAGAATAATCATGAAAAATTCTATCCTCACACTAATACTACTCCTTTCGTTTAGTTATGCTCAGGATTTGACAGATGTAAGAATCTGTATAGATCCAGGTCATGCTGGTCACGAAGATGATGATCGATTTATAGCTGCTACTGGGTTCTGGGAATCCGAATCCAATTTGACCAAGGGTCTTGAGTTAAGAGATATTTTACTAGACCTGGGTGCCTCAGTTGCTATAACGAGAACCGGCAACAGTGGCACATCAGATGATCTATCACTTTCAGAGCGAATCGGCATGGCGAATAATTTCAATGCGGATTTTTTCAACAGTATCCACAGTAATGGGTTTCAGGGAACCGCCAACTATTCCATGGTCATTTTTAATGGACAGACGGACTCCCCCACGTTTCCGCTGGCAAAAACGATGGCTCAAATCATGGCTCCTGATATCTATGATGTCGACTATACAACCAGCAACCTGGCTATTGGAGACCTCACCCTTAACCCTAGCTGGAGCTTTGGATATGGTGTATTGGTCCCAGCCAATATGCCGGCAACGATTTCCGAAGGATCCTTCCATGATTATATCCCGGAATCCTGGCGGCTCATGAACCTGGATTACCGTAAACATGAAGCTCAAGCCATTGCTCGCAGTTTTTTAGATTACTTCGACGAACCTGGATTTGCCAATGGAGCCATCGTTGGGTTAATTAGAGATGCCGAGGAAACCGTAGACTATTTTTCATTCACCAGCTTAGGTGACCAGCGCCGGCCTCTCAATAATATCCAAATAAATATCGAACCCGGTGGTTACGAGTACGTAGGAGACGAGCTGAATAATGGGTATTACTGTATCGATAGCTTAGCCCCAGGACAGTATGATATTGTAGTAAATGCGTCAGGATATATTGCTGACTCTAGAACTGTAAGTGTTTCAGGGAATCAAACGACTCATGCTAATTTTATTCTCCAAAACAATGCACCCCCTGTTATCCTCACCTCTTATCCAACAGATGCAGACTCAACCTTTCCCGCCTGGGAAATTCCATTTTTTGACTTTTCAAAAGCCATGGATGAAGCGTCAGTGGAAGCTGCTTTCTCAATGGTACCTCCGGCAGAGGGGTCTTTCTATTTTACCGCCGACCATAAGCGAATGGCCTATCTCATATCGGATACACTAGAATTTCTAACGGATTACAGTATTACGATTGCAGGATCTGCCCAGGATCTGGTCGGACATCCTCTGGATGGAAATCTGGATGGCATAGGTGGAGATGATTGGACCATAGGATTTAGAACCAGTCCTCCTGACAATGTTCCACCCGTTATTCTAACTATCTCGCCTGAATCGGGATCCGATCAAGTTGATCTTCGTCCAGTAATTACCATCGTGTGGGACGAAATATTAGAACATAATTCTATCAGTAGTGATCTGGTAAAGCTTGAACGTCTCTATGATCTTCAGGTTCAGGAAACCACTCTGGAACACAATATTGTAAATGAACAGAGTGTGCTTTCACTCTATGCCAGCCAAGACCTTTTAGAGACCGAAGCCTACCGGGTGAGAGTATTTCCAGGGTTTGAAGACCTCTTTGGGAATATCCAAGTCACTGGATCCCTGATCAATTTCACAACTGCGAACTATGACTATAGTGTGACTAATATTGATAATTTTGAAAGTGATCTCACAACAAATTGGTGGCAACCAGGTGGAAGTGGCAGTACTACCGGAATCATCGATGCTGGTACTGACATGTCAGTGAGTACCTCCCCCACAGCTCTCAACATTGATAGCCAAACGGCTATGGAACTGAACTATAATTGGGATGCTTCAGCAGGATCATGGTTTATTCGAGAATATTTAAATGCGGGTCCACCACGCAATGTCCACTTCAACAGCAGTAAAGTCATGCAAGCCTACATTTATGGTGATGGTCATGGCAACAAATTTCGTTTCTGTGTAGATGACGACATCACAGGATCCAGCGCCCATGAGGTGAGTCCATGGTATACTATTAACTGGTATGGCTGGCGCTTGGTGAGTTGGGATATGTCGGAGGATGGAACCGGTACCTGGATCGGTGATGGAAACCTGGATGGAACATTGGAGTTTGACAGTATTCAATTGACCCATACTTCTGGACAACCGACCAGTGGAACCTATTACATCGATGATTTGCGCATTGTTAATCGTAATTATCTGGCCCTGGATCAGGGGAATGGTATTCACCCCCTAGAATTCGCTCTTCTGCCAAACTATCCAAATCCTTTTAACCCCTGGACGAGTATTCCATTTACCCTGGCTGAACAGGCCGATGTACAGATTTCTATTTATAATCTGAGAGGTGAAGAGGTCGTTCACTTGATCAGCGGTCCTCTGGAAGCAGGGCACCATGTAACTCGTTGGAATGCCTCATCCGTATCATCGGGACTGTATCTTGTAAAAATGAGCACCCATGGTATCTCTATCACACGAAAGATTACTGTTTTAAAGTAACTAGAACTTATGACCAATAATTTAAACATCCGTATCATTCGAATATTATTAGCCTCTACGCTTATTTTGCTCACCTCTACGGCTCTAGCTGACCGTGAATCAAAACACGGCACAGCCCCAGCCAGTTGGTCAAATCAGGTGGAAAAAGATATGGTGACAATGATTTCCAAGAATGAACAAGCCAGACAGGTTTACACCCGCGTGATTAAGCGATTACGCCGAAGTGGTGTTCCTGCAGCCTATGCCTGGCAAGTCTTTGCAAATCCTGGGATTAAAATTGAGCCCAAGATTTCTGAAAAATTTTCTAAGCCTGCAGAAAGAATGAATTATACCGACTATCGACGCATTTTTGTAAACACAAAGCGAATTGATGGGGGGGTCAAGTTCTATAATGAACACAAAGACCTGCTCAATCAGGTAGCCAATAAATATGGTGTTGACCCTTATTTGATACTCAGCTTTGTTGGTGTTGAAACCCAGTATGGACTCTATGCATCCTCTTATCCCGTGTTTAATTCTTTACACACGATTATCCACAATATCCCTCGTCGAGCAAAATGGGCTGAAGATGAAATGGTAGCCTGGTTTATGATTTGTCGGGTGGATGGAATGGGGCCCCATGATGTCAAAGGTTCTTATGCTGGAGCTTTTGGTTATGGACAATTCATGCCAACCAGCTTTAAAAGCTACGCCGTCGATATGGATGGTGATGGGGTGAGGGAAGCGTTTGAGTGGGCAGATGTGATGGCCAGTATTGCTAACTATCTACTTAAGCGTGGTAATTATCAAATTGGTAGTACTGATTTCTCCGAAAAGTCCGCTAACTGGCGCGCTGTCTACAAGTACAACCCCTCCAAGAATTATGTAAAAGTGGTCTTAGAGCTTCGCCAAGAGCTCAAACAAGCCATCAATAGTTAACCTTACATAATCGTTTCGTCATCCCAGAGCGAGGCACCTGTATAACAGAGTCCTCGTAGGCTACCCCATCTACACTTCAAGAATTTCCCGGATATGAAAACGGGGACAGGCAAAGAGAGAAACCAATATAGTTTAGCCTGCTTAACTCAGCCCCAGGTCAGAATATTTCAGTTTGAAGATTTTCTCAGTACTGGAACCAATCCACCCAATAGATAGAGTAAGGCCATCAGCACCAGAATAAATTTTGGAATGGCTGCCCATTTAGCCAAAAAGGGTAAAATCTCATTTTGTGAACCGAGCAATAGCTTGATCAAGGCGATATTTTCAATGATATCCAGGAAGGCAGCGAAAAGAATGCCCCCTGCCAGACCAAATCCAATTCGCTTTACAGTTTGCCATGCTTCAGGTAACCTCACAGAAATCAAGAGGCACCCCAGAGCAATAGTGATTCCATAAAGTGTCAGAAATAGAAAATCTAATCCCATATTCAACCCTGCGTAGGTCATCAAAGAACCCTGCCAGGAATCGATAATCAGTTGACTGCCTGCAAATGTACCTGCCAGCTCAAATGTGATGATACCTCCTGGAGCTGCATTAGTAACCAGAGGGTTCCCCGTGATTTGCATACCGACCAGAGCTATAATTGTCATTGTGAAAAGAATCCAAAATACAGATACGGAGCGTTTCTGATTCAAAAATACTAACATAACTATTCCCCCTTTTTGTAGAGATGTATATCCGTTTGTGGAAAAGGAATACTGATTCCAGCATCATCGAGGGCCAATTTAATCTTTTCAGTTAAATCAAATTTAACACTCCAGTAATCCTCAGTGTTCACCCAGGGACGAACCCAGAAATTCACACTACTATCAGCTAATTCTGAAACAGCAATCAAGGGGGCGGGATCTTTTAATACACGTGTATCTGCCAGCATGATGGCTTTAAAAAGAGCTTTGGCTTTGATGATATCATCTTCATACCCAATCCCAAATACCAGATCCAAACGCCGCGTTGGATTGGCATTAATATTTGTAATGACATCATTGGTGATCTGTCCATTGGGGACAATCATTTTTTGGTTATCAAAAGTCAAAAAGACAGTGTTGAAGACGCTGATACTCTCCACTTTCCCAGTTACCCCGCCTGCTGTGACCACGTCACCAATTTTAAAGGGGCGAAAAAAGACCAGCATGACCCCGCTGGCAAAATTGCCCAAAGAATCTTTTAACGCGAGCCCAATAGCCAGACCTGCTACACCAAAAATGGCGAGAAAAGAAGTCGTATCAATTCCTAACCTATCTGCAGCCGCCATGAGAACCACAACCATAAGGGCATAGTAGCTAATGTTATCAAGAAACTGAATCAGAGTTTCATCAATTTTCTGGCGCTTAAGTACTTTTCCCAGAAGTGAGGTGACTTTGCGAGCAACCCACTTTCCAATGAGAAAGATGAGAAGCGCACCGAGAATATTCCAGGCATAATTCGTAACATAGATGGTGATTTGTTCTGTTATTGCATTGATATCCACAGCTCTATTCCTTCATTTCTGTTAAACTTTTTTATCTAATCATCTGTTTGATGAGAAATCTCAAAGGGACTGAATGCTACCCCGGAGCAGGGCTCAAGTTACCCATATCCACAGCGACCAGCCATTGCCCATCAGCCTGACGCTCCCAAATATTTAAATACTTCCCATGGCTCGTTTTCACTCCACCCTGTTCAGTCTTACCTGTCAAAGTGTAAGTGCCCCAGGTCCAGCCCATATCTTCAGATGCTGAAACTTCTGCCCGTTGAGGCTTCCAGTCCAAGACATAAAGGCTCTGCCCGGGACTCATATCTTCATATAGTTTTTCCCGACCCATAACTGGATGCTGGTTAGGAGCCATCCCCATGGCATCCTCAGTTAAAAAATGCCTGAACGCTTCAGCGGCCCCCTGCTTAACTGACATTTTTGCAAATTGCTTATCCGTATTTAAAAGACGTCTATTTTCGGTATCTATATCATTCTCAATATTACAGCTGGTCATTTTTAATTTCCCAATTTAAAGGATTATCCTCAATATACTTCCTGGTAGCCAGCAGTTCCCGCTTTCCATATAGAATTCTATCAAAAAATCGTGGTTGCCAAATCGGTATCCCAGGTGAATCCTGTAAAGTATTAATTTGTCGTGCTGAAAATGATTTTAATGCTCGCATAATTTCTGAAATTGATGCGGGTTTTGTTATGTGGCTTGTATCTGTAGAGACAGGTCTAAGACCTGTCTCTACCTGACCATTCTCCACCCCATCACTTTTTTCACCTTGATAGATTAGTCTGATTATACAATGAATATGATTGGGCATCACCACAAATGAATCACATTTCATATTGGGATAATGATTGGGTAAGTCATCCCAGCAATGTTGGACAATATCACCATATTCATTTTTTAACATTTTTCCGTTTTTTATTACGCCCAATAGTTCAAGTCGATCTCGAACATTTGTTGTAATGAAATAGTATCCTAGTAGAGAGTAATCGCGACCAGGTAATCGGGCTGATTCAATTCGATATTTATTTTTGTAAAGGGTCATTCTTTAATGGTAATGACATCCTCCTGATTTGGTACCAGGCACAAAAATTCAAAGGCTTCATCACTCAGGGTTTTGTAAGAGTGAGGCACTCCTACAGGGATAAAGACAACATCATTTTTGCTTACGATAATGGTCTCTTCGCCCAGGACAACTTCCGCTTGGCCGGCCAGACAAAACTGTTCATGTTCAACAGTATTCGTATGCAATGGCATAAACCCATCTGCTTCAATAATAAATCGACGCATGGCAAAGTTAGGGCCTTCTTCGGCAGAGATGAGAACTTGTTTGGAGGTTCCCGCCCCAACGGATAAGGGTTCTATCGGTAAATCACTTAATTGTTTTTTTGACATTTAATATCCTTTGGATTCATAATTATAACTGTTTTGTCGTTTATGTCAATGTCTATTCAACTTGAAAGGTAATAGTGCCACAGGATTCGAGCGGCAACAGCCCGGTAGGGTTGCCATTTTTCTCCCAATCTCACAAATGTTTCTCTATCTGGTCGGTGTTCCAGTCCTGTCAGATTTTTAAGGGCAACAATCAGAGCAAGATCACCGCCGGGCCAGATATTGGGGCGACCTAATGCCATCAGGAGGTAAATATTTGCCGTCCAGGGACCAATCCCTGTCAGGGCAGTTAATCTGGAAAAAACCTCAGCATCAGGAAGATGATTCAAGCTTTCCAGATCAAGCGATCCATTTGTAATTGCTGATGCTAAAATTCTGGTATACCGGGTCTTTTGGCGACTAAAACCAATCTGCAAGAGTTCGACATCGCTTAGGGTTAGGTAATTCGTCGGTGTAAGCACTGGTAGACGAAGTCTTAGTTTATCAAAACATGCTTTGGCAGAAGCCAGCGACACCTGTTGCTCCAGAATAATATGAACCAGGGTCGGAAAACTGGGATCACGAGACCAAAGTGGTGGGGGTCCATATTGATTCACAACACCAGCAAGATGAGCATCTTGATCACACAGGATTTTCACGGCTTCGAGGAGTGTTGTCTCGTTGAGAGATGTCATGCTATACTAAACTTCCAAATCATACCAAGTATACTTCCAAAAGAGGTGAATGATTATAAAATACTAGTAAAAACTACGGTACCACCTCCATGCATAGCAGTACGCGTTCCACTATTGAATTGAGTTCTTAATCTAATCAAAAAAGGCTCCTTTTCAGGAGCCCTCTTCTTTTGATCAAGCGTTTATGCTAACTCTCAGGATATAGGGTCACCTGGATCATATTGTCCAAATTGAAATATTTAGTAGCTGCAGCTTGGGCATCCTCTGCTGAGAAGCCCTCAATCAGTTCATTGAACTTCATAAAATTCTCAAGATCGCGGCCTTCCCGATAATAAACAGCCAATGAATTTAACCAGTACGCGTTCTTTTGAATATTGATCTCTCGTTCACGGCGTTGTGATTCTTTAACCTTGTCTACATTAGCTTGGTCGGGGGACTCGTTCATGATTTTTTTGACTTCAGTCAAAACGGCATCCGTTAGCTCTCCTACCCGGTCAGGAGAACAGCCAAATGTTATATTTAGCGAATACTCGGCTGTTGGATTCTTTGACATGCTGGCCCAAACACCAACCCCATACACGCCACCCATATCTTCACGCAATACCTCACGTAAACGAATACGCAGCACTTGCATCATGGAATACATATCATATCGATTTTGACGGGTATACTCAAACTCACCAGGAAAAACAATGCGAGTCGTGCTTTTGGGCTCAACACCGCGATTGACAGCTCTGGTGATCTTGCCTTTGGGGGTGCTTATATTTTCATTGACCCAGTTTTCGTCTCTATCAATCGCTGGAAGTGAACCCAGATATTGGGCAATCATTGGCTTAATGACTTCTAGGTCAAAATTTCCAACAAAAAGAAAAGTGAAATCACTGGCATCTGCAAAGCGGTCGTTATACAGTTCTTGTGCTGTCGCCAGGTTGACCTGTTCTAACATATCAACTGTCATTGGACGACGACGAGGATGGTGACCATTTAGGGTCACAAGAAGTGTATCGCCATAGGCAGCATCTGGACTAAGACTTTTGTTCGCTAATTGGGAGCGATACTGGGTCATGAGAGATGAGAATGCATCGTCATCTTGACGACTCGCAGTAAACTGCAGGTAGATCATCTGGAAAAGCGTTTCCAAATCAGCGGGTGAAGCAGAACCCCGTAACCCTTCAAAAAGGGCACTAATGTATGGGGTTGTAGAGACTTGCATACCAGCCAAAAGCTTTTGTAAGTCCACAGAGCTAAAGCTCCCTAAACCACCATAGTCCATGATTTTATCAGCCACCTTACCTGTGATTAAATCAGCATCTGTAAAGACCGAATAACCACCAGGGCTATAGGCCTGATAGAGGATTTCATCATTTTTAAAGTCGGTTGTTTTGAGTACGACTTGCAACCCATTACTCAGAGTAATTTCGTAAGTGTCAATACTCTCGATGTATTTTTCATTAACGATAGTCCCTGGTTTAGGCAACTCAGCAATAAGCGGTTCCGTCGATACGACATCAACGTAGGGATCTATTGACAAAGCGGCAATACCATCAAGAACAGTTGCCAGCTCTTGCTCTGTTGGACCATCAAGTCCTTCTTTTTCAGGGCTGGATACCATAACCACTCGGTTTTCTTGAGTGATAAATTTTTGAGCAAGGGCATTCACTTCTTCCACTTTGATTCCAGGAAGTGTTTCTTGATATAGTTTATACTCAAACTCAATTCCTGAAACGGATTCTTCCTCCAAAAAGTGGCGAATCAATTCTGAGGCAAATCCTCTAGATTCTTGTTTGTCACGTTCCTGATAGAGCTTCTCCATGCCTCGGAGGATTTGTTTTTTTGCCCGTGTTAATTCTGTTCCAGTAAAACCATGGCGACGAACACGCTCTCCTTCAATCAAGATAGCTTCCATACCCGTTGAGAGTCCACCATCTACAACGCCAGCACCCAGGGCAATCATTTCAGACCCTCTGGCCCAGCCCCACTTAGTAGAGTAGGCATATAAAAATGGAGCCTCCGCCTTTTGCGATATTTCATTAAAGCGTGCGTTCAACATTTCATGATAGATTCGTTCAACAATATTTTCCCGATATTCTCCAGCTGTTCTATCAATGCTGGTAGAATGCTTAAATAATATATTCACACTGGAGCGAGTGGCTTCAGGATCGGAGGCGATTGCATATAAGGTCTCTTTGTGTCCAGGAACATCAAAAGTGACCCGTTCACGCTCTTCAGCCCGTTTTGGTATGGCTCCAAATAAGTTCTTAATTTTTGCTTCGATCATTTCAGGATCAAAGTCACCCACAGCAACCACAGCCATGAGGTCTGGACGATACCAGTCATGGTAAAACCGGCGAATGGTTTCATAGCTGGCATTTTTAATCACATCCATGGATCCAATGGGAAGTCTCTCTGCGTACTGAGAGCCCTTAAACATAATGGGGAGCTGTTTGTCAAACATGCGTTGTCCGGCTCCTTGACCCAAACGCCATTCTTCAATCACAACACCACGTTCTTTATCAATTTCTTCATCTTCAAGGCTCACTTTATGAGCCCAGTTCTCCAAAATCTGGAAACCTTTGTCAAGTTGAGTCGAGCTATCTGTTGGAACTTGCAGCATGTACACTGTCTCATCAAAACTGGTATATGCATTCAAGTCTGGTCCAAAACGCATCCCAATGGATTCTAGATAATTTACCAGGTCTTGTTTGGGAAAATCTTCAGTTCCATTAAAACAGAGGTGTTCTAAAAGATGGGCTAACCCTAGCTGATCTTCATCTTCCATAATTGAGCCAGCATTAATCACCAGACGTAACTCTGCTCTATTTTCAGGTTTATGATTTACCCGAATGAAATATTTAAGACCATTATCCAATTCACCCTGAATCAGCTTTGGATCAACTGGCATTTCAGAATTTAAATCAATGGTGGACTTCTCTACATCCTGGCCAGTAAACACACATGTCGATAGAAGTAGCGTGAGACCCAGTAAAGCGATAAGTGTTAGACGTGAACGAAACATATTTTTTCTCCTAATTAATATCAATATCAAGCGTATCAGTATAATTCAAACCTGAACTGATTCTAATGCTTAGTTGTTTACAGGAAGGTAACAAGGTGGATTTTGTATTGCGTCTTTGCGAGTCCTCAGGACGTGGCAATCTCTGGAGTCTTGTGAAGACTATGGATATTGAAGCATTTGGGTAATAACCTGATGCGGGCATTCCGATCAGTCTTCCTGAGGAACTACGCCAGGCAAGCAGGCCTCAATGTCCAGACTTATGAATCAACCACTTGAATAAGTTAATCCCAACCAGATCATTGGTTTCAGATTCGGGATGCCATTGAACCGCAAGAAGCGGGATTGTTGAATTTTTGGGTTCAAGTGCCTCAATCAATCCATCACTTGTCCGACCCACAATTTTGAGCTGGTCAGGAACAGATTTAATGGCTTGATGGTGGGCACTGTTTGTTTCCACCCTATCAGTCTGAGTTAATTGAATTAAGCGACTATCAGATTCAACATGAATTAGGTGTCGTGCTTCAAACCAATCACCAATTTTGTGCACCAGTGGGTTTTCTATCTGAACCGGGATATCCTGATAAAGCGAGCCTCCGAGGAAGACATTCACCTCTTGCATCCCCAGACAGATTGCCAGGGTGGGAATCTTGTGTTCCCAAAGATATTCAAAAACCTGGGAATCATGCTCTCCCCGTCGTGGATGAAAGGGCTTGGGTGTGAGAGGGTCGGATTTTTCATTGTAATAGCGAGGTTGTAAATCATCTCCACCTGTTAAGACAATTCCATCCAAGCGTTGCATGAGCTGAACAAGATCATATCTATCAATAATTGGAGGAATGAGTACGGGGAGACCGCCAGCTTTTTGAATACTGTCTGTATAGGATTTTCCCAGGATACTCCGATCCATCTCCTCGTGTTCGTAATAGGATGGGGTTAATCCAATAAGGGGTTTTGAATTCATCTCAACTCTTTCTTTTTCAGTGATCTCAGCTCCTCATATCGTCATCTCGAGCGGAGTCGAGAGATCTTGCACTGCACCAATCAAGGGTGGTTTCATTATTTACTTCGTCCACTTATAATCCGTGAAATATCCCAGACTTCCCAAAAACATCTATAAGTACAACACATGCATAGTTTACTCAATTCTGTTATCCCTCGACTCCGCTCGGGATGACGGATATTGCTATAGTCTGACCGGTAACAAAAGCTATTGATCTATTTTCAGGCCATTCAAGTACACTGCACTGATTAAAGCTTCAGGTGGCTTTTCAAAAGACCCCAATTCAAGAAACATTGAGTCAAGAATCACAAAATCAGCTAAATAACCAGATTTAAGCAGGCCTAGATCATTTTCCCGAAATCCCGCATGAGCAGCATCAATAGTCTGGGCCTTCAATGATGTCTCGAAACCTAGTGATTCTTCTAAATGCCAATTGGCTCGCTTCATTGCCCCATGGATTGTGGCAACGGGATCGGCTGGAGAAACGGGCCAATCAGAGCCAAAGGCGAGGGCGGTGCCATTCCCATTTAAGGTTTTAAATGGATAAGCATAATTGCATCGGTCACCCAACAACTGATCCGCATAGCGGGCATCATCTACACAATGAGCTGGTTGAACCGAAGCGATGACACCTAATTCAGAAAATCTGGTCTGGTCATTGGGGTGAATATGTTGAGCGTGTTCAATTCTGAATCGACGGTCCCGAGGTCCATTCTTTTTGATAACGGATTCAAACACATCTAATACTTCACGATTTGCTCGATCACCAATGGCATGTACAACTGTTTGATACCCCATTCGATCTGCTTCTGAGATGTTTTGCTCAACAAGAGTAATATCTGTCCAGTCCGTATCATAAATTCCTATAGAATCTGGTGCATCTTTATATGGTTCTAACATGAGTGCTGTATGGGACCCCAAGCTTCCATCGCAAAAACCCTTCAGACCCTTGAATTGAAACCAATCATTTTCATAGACACCTGTCTCCAAGTGCTGACTCATTTCAGCCCACTTTAAAAGGGGTGTGTATGCAGTAACCCTAATTCTCAGCTTGTTCTGTTGAGCCATTTTCTGGAGAAACAGAAAGTGATTCATATCGTAAATCATATCACCAACAGAGGTGACTCCCTGTTCAAGCAGGTACTGCTGGGCGACCTCCATGTTTTTAAATAATTCTGATTCTGTCTCCTCCGGCATCAGGGACATAACTAGGCCCATGGCTGCATCTCTCAAGATTCCTGTGGGCTCACCCCATTCATCCCTGTCAATGACGCCACCATCAGGATTAGGCGTATCTTTTGTGATTCCGGCTAACTCCAGAGCGGTACTGCTGGCAATACCAGAATGTCCATCATGTCGGTGGAGTATCATGGGATGTCCAGGTGCCGCTTCATCCAGCCAGGATTTGTGGGGAAGTTGCTTCTCAGAAAACAGATGTTCGTTCCAGCCACCCCCTTTTAGCCAGGTAGCGTCCTCATGTCGCTCAGCAAACTTTGAAATGAGTTCCATAAATATTGCTTTTGAGATCGCCTTTTGAAGGGGTATTGATAACAGAGTTTCACCACCCCAGAGGAAATGAATATGGGCATCAATAAATCCAGGAACGATGACTGCTCCCTTGAGGTCAATTATCTCCGTTCCCTGATTGGTGTATTCAACAAGATCATCTCCAACCGCTAAAATCCGGTTACCGGCGATCGCCAGTTCACTCACTTGTGGGAGGTCTTTATCCTGGGTCAGGATGACTCCATTGATAAACCGTTTTTCAGCAGCTTGTGTCATTTGAGCAAAGCACTTCTTGCTTCAGTTAGCGCCTGAATCCGTTTGGGGTCAGGCTCATTTTGCCAGTCGCCTTTCTGTTTAAAATAGCTTCCCACAATAAATGCATCTGCATGATTCCAGATCAAGGGCAAGCCTTCTGGGGTTACGCCACTGCCCACCAGCACCGCTAATTTTGCGGAGGAATAAACATCAGTCAGTTCCTTTTGATTAACTGGTTTTCCGGTTTGAGTTCCTGTGATAATCACACCATCACTTAGAAAGAATTCAGCGGCTTCAACCGTATCCTGGATGGAGACATCTGATGTTAGGGCATGACTACTGTGCTTCTTTTTAATATCTGTAAATATTTGGATGTGCTCTGCTCCAATATTTTTTCTAAAACGGAGCAAAGTCCCGGCATCTGATTGGAGCAGTCCTTCATCAGCCATGTGTCCAAACACAAATCCTTCTGCTCGAATATACTGAAGCTCTGCTGCCAGAGCCACTGCCAGAGCCGCTTGATTAGCACCAGCCAATATCTGAAGACCCAAAGGAAGATCGGTAACTGTCCGTACTTCAGAAGCAATACGACTCAGGGCTGCGACAATTTCTGGTCCAACATCTCGGTTGAGATAGGGGATATCATGCATATTCTCCAGCATGATCGATTGCATGCCATTTTCACTGAGCACTCTGGCTTCTTTTACTGCCTGACTGGCAATTTCTTTTACGGAGAGATGATTGTTTGGCGTCCCAGGTAGTGCCTGGACGTGGATCATTCCAATCAAGGGTTTGGGAGTGGGAAATAGCTCAATAAATTTATCTAAAGTCATTCGGTTTCTCTTTCTTAGCGTTTCTTTTGGAGCATTTTTCTAGTGTATTTTACAACAAGAGTCGGCTGTTGGTTATTTTTTTGTGGTGCAATATAAGAGTGAACAGTGATATCTAACGATCTGAATTCGAGTGGAGATTTCTTATGCTAGGTTTTGAACCCAGTGCTGTCAGAATACATGGTAATCTTATTGAAGTATTTCATAAAGACCCTGGTACAGGCATCAAATTATATGATGTGAAGATGGAAGCTATTTCTGGTCAATCACCCTATGGACTATTTCGCACACTTCTTATTAATCTACTTAGAAAGCATAGTGGGTTTGGCGCTCGAGTAAACCAGGATGCGCTGGATGGTTTTCGAGGATCAGCAGCGATGATCGATTATTTAATCCGGTTTGAAGAACACTTGAATGGAAAGCTAGATGTAAAATTGATGAGAGGTAATACTGATGCGGTTCGATCCCGGGTTCGTATTATTCAAGACGAACTTTTCCTGTTGGCCAAAAGTTGTCTTGATAAAAAGGGTTCCTTTCATCTTTTTGAAGCTGGACCAGGCTATGTACGCACCCAGATGAATCTTATTTATCGTCTCCGACAGGCTGACTATGATCTTACGAATGTTCACATTATGGGCGCTGACTTGCATCCTGGTGTGGTAAAGGTAGCTCAGGAGATCATCCGATATGAAGAACTAACTGATATTATTGAAGTGCATGCAGGTCATGCTGGTGATTGGATCAAAAAATTAGATCAGAAATTTGATGTTGTTTTAGCTGAAGGGGTTTTTGAATACAACAATATGTCAAGATCTCTCGATCTAGCCAAGACCTTCAACCAATTTCTAAACCCTGGTGGCTCATTGATTGCGTCAGCAACCCATGAGGTTCCTAAAAAAGCAATTGTGGAGTTCCTTGATATTTTGGTACTTTCCCGTACAGAATCAGACTTTATTGATATCTATAAACAATCCGGTTTTAATGATCCCCGATTAATAACAACAAGCCCTAAAAATATCTCTGTCGGTATTGGGCAAACTATCTGATGTCTCATACCAAATTCAGTCCAAGTAGCTCTTTAATTAGTGTCTGTCCACAATGTCATGATTTAACAAATTTATGTTAAACCGTTAAAACGGTTATATGTTAGTTAGGATGTTAATAACCCCCGACTTAAGTCGGGGGTTACTGATACAGTTATCAACCAATAAACCGTTTCAATGGTTTTTATATTGAGTTTAAATACAGACACTCATTAGTGTTTACAGACCCTTCGAGAACCTCAGGGAGATGAGCGAGGGTGTCTTGCTGCTCTCGAAGTACGACTCGTTACAGGCCAATTGGAACTGAAATTAGTATCACTCGCTATTTGAGCAGAACCATTTTATGCGTCACGATCTGATTGCCAACCTGCAATCGATAAAAATAAATACCTGCGGGAACCAGTCGACCAAATTCATCTTCTGAACTCCAGAATATTCTATGCTCACCTGCTATTTGAGTTCCTTGAATTAGCGTATTAAGCCGTTTCCCTTTGAGATCATAGATAGCTAATGTAATCCTAGCATCCTGTGATATTGTGTATCTAATCGTGGTTTCATTGTTGAATGGGTTGGGGAAATTTATTAACCCATATTTCTGAGGGAGGACAGTTGTAAATTCAATCTCGCTGGTTGAGTTCTGGTATCCTGGAGAAGGGTCTACAAGGTATTCCCAATTATCCCCACCATCAGGAATTCTGCCAAAAGAGATGTCTGGATTCTGAGGTCCAAAATTAAGTGCATCATAAAGGGTAACGCCATCAGAGGCAACTATCGCCAAAAACTCCCCCTCGGCACTCAACTTGAAATTACTATGTAGCCCACTTTGTTCTTCATCTTCATCACACCAGACCAATAGATAGTCATGTTGAGCAAGGCTCACATTATCCAGGGGGAATTGCCATTTTGTCAAGTTCCCTGGATCATCGGTGAGGTACATTCCCCCCAGACTCACATCATGGTCACTGATGTTATAAATTTCAAGCCAATCATCGTTTTCCCCATGATCATCTGTATTGGCATGATCATTCTTAGCCAGGAATTCATTGATAACGACAGAAGTTCCAGAAGCACCTGGTACCTGGAGATACACAAAATCATTTCGTGGAAAAAGCATGGTCTGGCCAATCAAATCCTCTGCGCCAACCTGAAAATGTCCACTGCCCAGGGCCCCCATAGGAGGAATTACACCAACCCAACGATCAGATTCCTCAACAATAGTTGTTCCTGAAACCGGTGCAAATCTCATGGGATATGATTCCACAACAGTGAGGGCTCCTGGGTGAAAAGCGATCGTTAAGGCCTCCAAGCCAGCATTGCTAAACGCAGCGACACTTACATAAATACTATCGTTGGGACCTGGCAAAATAGGCCAATATTCAAGATCATAAATAATGGGGGGAACGGTTTCCCAAACCATTTGATTGGGCAGTGAGTTGTGCCTCAGACTGACAAATTCCTTGAGACCATTTTTAACATGTCGGTTCGAATAATTTTCAAGGGAGTAGGATTGATGGAAATCAGAAATACTGAATCCGTAATCCAATGTTCGAAAAGTATCTGCCTCAGCCCAGGGGTCTATCAGTTCTTTGAGATCATCCATTTGAGATTCCCAAATCCCGAGCTGGGTAATATTGTCCTGGAAAAATTGCAGAAAGTGGGTGTAGAGGTTTCGATACTGGGCATTCCCCATGATGTTTTCGAGTAGGGGTCGGGGTCCTGGTGCATTGCCTTGCGATTCCTCAATATTCTCAAAGGTATATGGATCTGTGCTTGTCCAATCAATATTAAACCAGTCGATTCCAAAGCTGTTGTCATTATCATAGGGAATCCAGTGGAAGCGCTTGATCGACGGTTCATAGTAGAGGTAAAAATTATTTTTCAAAAACCAGTAATCATCCCAATTGCCAGTAATCACATTCATAGCGGCATATTTTAATACTTCAGGAACTTCCAAAATACTTTCGATTGAGTCCGCAAAATCATCAGGTGGTGTATTGTTGATGACATCAATCAGATGAGCCAACTGAGTATAATCATATTCATCTTTATTTGTTTTTAACTCGTAGGGCCTGGTATCATCGTGATAGGGATAATAATCTTCTGGATATGATCCTCGATAAGTGAGATCAGCTGGCCAAAGACATTTCCATAAATTTCCCGAGTCATCCTCAAAATGGTTTTGGAGAAACTCATCATCGATGTGTTCAACTGATATATATAATCCGAAATAAACATCATTGACATAAACAGCACAGTGGGCGGCACGACTGGCTATCATCCCTGTATTCTGGTAAAGATCCCAACTTAGTTTACTGCGCATGATGGTGGGATCATTATGTTCACCATTAAGATTCAATTTTTCAACATCATAAAACTGGCGACCAGGAACGAAGGTATTGAATGAGAGCTTGAATGACTTCTTTTGTGAAACCCTGGATGTATTGCCTCGAATACGAAAACCAACCTGAGTTATGGATTCATTGATCAAAGCATTTTGAAAATGCACCGTTGCCTCATGTAGTGAATCACTTTGTACATTTTCGTACATCCACACCAGATCCTCTGGCGCTACCGTAATTTCAATAAGTGCAACTTCACTATCATCATAGAGCATATAACTATCATTTGGAAAAAGCATGAGGGGAAGCAATAGGATTAGATGTATGATAAGTTTCATACTGGGAATCTAATCAATTCGGATTTGATCAAAACTAAATACCAGAGATTTTAAATGAGGGAGTACCTCAGACGGGGAAGATCTTAATCTTCTAATAGCTCCATTTTGTGAACTTTACGTGCCGCCACAATTCCGATATTTAATTCAAATCCTAAAATGATGGCCAGACTATTAAAAAATATCATTAGCATGATGACTGGTAGTGTACCAATCGAGCCGTATAAGGCATTGTATCGACCGAAATGATCAATCACAAAACCAAAGCCAAACGTAATCAGAATTGTCAAGACGGTTGCTAGAGATGCTCCTGCAGAGATAAAGCGATATTTGCTCTTACGCGCAGGGCCAAAATAGAAAACGAAGGAGTAGGCAAAGTAAAATAGCGCCAAAATAACGATCCATTTACCACCGGTTACCATATAGTAGAACCAGCTTTGGAGCATCAATCCTTTCATCACCAGGAAATTCATCAGGGTTTGAGTAAAAGTGATCATGGTAATACCCAGTGTCACCAGTAATGATAGGATAACCACCAACATAAGCGCCACGGCCCTTTGCTTTAGCCAGCTTCGGGTATCAACGACGTTTACAGAGGCATTAAAAGTTTGGATGAGTGCGACAATCCCATTGGTAGAAAATATCAGGGCCAAGGCAAACCCAACTGAGAAAAGACCACCGTGTTTAATAATCAAAATATCTTCGATAATCTGCTGGATAACACCGTAAGTACTCTCGGGAACGATGGATTCTATTAACAAGAGCACTTCAGCCTGAAAATTATCAAGGGGTAGCAGTGGGATGAGAGTGAAAATAAAAATGATCGTGGGAAAGAGGGCCAAAATCAAGTTGAAGGCTACGGCTTCAGCACGGGTGATAATTGCCCCATCACGCAAACCACGGTAAAAGAACAAGGTTACATTAAAAATCGGAACTTTATCAAACCCCGGGAATGAGACACTTTTCGCCTTATTAATATAGGGCAGTGCCCACCTCAGCAGCTTTAACTCAATTCCTTTTAATGTCATGCAGAGAACCTACCCATGAATCTTATTCCATCAATTTCTTTTGATCTATAAAATTTATACTGAGCGTTTAGAAATTATACTCGCGATTCATAACAGAAGATCGGGCTTCCAGAACTGCCGCTTCAGCATCTAGCGTAATGGATATATATATCTTGAGAGTGCTGGAGTAATCTTCAATTTTCTGGATGACTTCCTGCTCTTGAAATATTTTCTCCACTGGCTCGCCTTCCGAAACTTTTTCTTTATATGATTCAATCCGAGAATCAATCCGATCGACAATAATCCGGGTATAGTTCTGTCTGCGATAGACATCATGCAGTTCTTTCATATCGGCATCTTCCAGCATCTCTGGATGACTGAGAAAAAGATCATTAATATTATCCCGCATGGGATTGATTTTCAATGCCTCTGTGGCAGCTTTTTTATAGAGTCGAGTCACTTCATTAATCAGGCGGATGGTCTGTTCAGATGTCCCGCTGATCCGATAATCCTTCATTTCTTCAAACCATTTAAGTTCTGAAGTAAGGTGATCGATTGTCTGTTGTTCGAAGTGAGGTGCAATGCTCCGGATGAGGGTCACCAGGTAATTCATGTTTTCAATGAGCTGAGATCTGAGTTGAGATCTTTTCTGTCGCTGCCTTAAGACGGATTCAATGATTCGTACACTTAACCATACGCCAAATAATTCCGTCGCCAGGTTGGGTACAATCGAATCTGCAAAAGAAGTTTTTAGTCCAGCAGCATCCTGAGTATTGAAATACCACAGCGTCATCAAAAGGCCTACTCCCAGCGTTGGGAGGTCGATAAATGACCATCTAAAAAACCATTTTTGAAACCAATTCATTCGAAGTATTTACTCCTGGAAAAACAAGTTTGGAAAGAAGCTTAAACTAATTCTAAAATGCTGCCTTGTGAAAACTGATTAATGGACATCATACACACTGCCGCCAATGAATTCTCTAAAATGAGAGGTCTCTGGGATAGGAGATTCATCGGTAACTGGTGTGATTGACTCTAACATCTCACGAACTCTTTTGGCTCTGATATAGGCATCGACACGCTTGGGATCATCTTTGTAGTCCTGCTCCCATTTTTTAAAATGATCGTAAAGACGATTTCGCATGACTGGTAACTCATAAGGAACAGCACCATTAATAACATAATCTGCTGTATTGATATAGGGCAAAATATTTCGGAGTTCTGCATTGCGGACATAATGCCAGTGCGTCAGTGTCTGTCGAGGATCGTAGGCTCGGTGTTGCTCATCGCGGATCATGCGACGCATCAGCCGTAAATCTGTCCAGCGAATAAATTTCCCATTACTACCCTTCATTTGCAGCAGGGTCTCAATATAGACTTTAAAGATACTCTTTTTATCAATCCCCTTAAGCATATCACCGTAGAGTCCATGCAGGCTGTCAATCAGAATCACATCTGTAGGTTTGATCTGCAGGGGTGTCTGATTAAGTGCTCGTGTACCTGAGGCAAAATCATATTTAGGAATAAGGACTTTCTCACCAGCCATGAGTTGTTTGACATGTTGATTAATAAGTTCTAAGTCAAGGGCCTGAGGTGTTTCAAAATCATGATCCCCAAATTCGTCAACTGGGTGCATTTCAAGATCAAAGAAATAGTGATCAATGTTTAATTCGACCAATCCCATTCCCTTTTTAGAAAGATAGTGGGCCAATTTACGTGTAGTGGTGGTTTTACCAGAAGAGGATGGACCTGCGACCACGACAATACGGGTATCGCCATCTCGTTCAGCAATCAGTTCAGCTGCTGCCTGAATATCATATTCATAGGCTGCATCTGATTCTAGACAAATATCTCTGAATTCGCCCATCGCTATCCGTTGATTCATCTTTTCAACAGAATTCAAATCATGATCAGCAGCCCAAACCAGGACTTCATAAATCTTTTGATAGGGAATGTTACCCTGGTGAACCTTGCTTTTACTCAGCTTGGCTTTACGCTTTTCATTTTGGGTAGCACGGTAAAGGATGAAGTGTTTTGCGACAGCAGCGTGCCCCTCTTCAATCAGAACTTTCTCAACAATATCCTGAATCTGTTCCACCATGGGTGGATGCTCATTCGAATAATTAATGCAAAGAATATCTTCTACTTTGGCAGACAATTCTTCGGCTTTATCTTTATCGCGGCCACCAATGGCAACGGCAGCACGATAGATAGCATTGGTAATGCGTTGCGGGGAATGAGGAACCAGGGTTCCGTCTCGTTTAAATACGTGGGTTAAGGAACAGCTATCATTCATGATCATCACTAAAGTTAATTTCGTCGCTCAGTTCATTGACATCATCTTCAGCTACTGGGAAATATTTGGCTAGATTTTCACCTAGTTGGTTGATACCATGAAGTAAACCTTCGCGCATTTCTCCTTCACCAAAGAGTGCTTTCATGTCGCCTACTGTAGATTCCCAAAAGTTTTCAGGGACTTTTTCATGGATCCCAGAATCACCATAAACAGCAAATTTTTGCTCAGTTAAAAAGAGGACAATCAGGGTTGCGTTGCGATCCTTGGTTTGGAAAAGTTTAGCCTTCTCAAAGATACGTTTAGCGGTTTTATATGGTTGATTATGAGAAGTCGTGTTAAAACTAATGACAATTTCTCCACTGGTTTGATTCTCAAAAGTCTTAATTGCCTCCGAAACATCAACCATATCTTGATCGCTTAATATTTCCCTGGCCAGTTTTTCAGCTTTTTTCATAATACGTTCCAATTAAAATTTTAGTCTCGTTATACAATATCTACATACCTGTAAACAGAATTACTTGAAAATCGTGTCATACTTCGAGAGCCTCAGCAAGACACAATACTATTCGTCTCCCTGAGGCTCTTGAAAGAATTTTTACCCTATGCACCCATATACTCCATTGTGGCCAAAAAGAACATCGAGTATTCTACCGCTCTTAATAATCGTCAGTAATGTCTTTACCTTGTTTTTTACTAATGACACGGAATTCATCCATATTTTTGGATTCATCTTCAACAATTTCCACTTTAATAAAGTGTTGCCATTGAATCGACCGAACAACGTTTTTGCGTCCTGACTTTAAAAACCTTGCTAATTCAGGATTCACAACCAGTTGTAATCTGAATTCACGTTTCTTGGAATGAAAACGCCTGAACCAGCCTTCAATCTGAGTTGCCAACGCAGCTTTAGACATGATCCGTCCACGCCCCTTACACACAGGACATTCCTCTGTGGCCGAGAGTAACAGACTTAAGCGAATACGCTGACGAGTCATCTCCAGTAGACCAAAATCAGAGATATAGCTTACGGCTACTTTTGCTCTGTCTTTACGCAGTTCACGACGCAGTTCGTAATAAACTTTTTTCTTATTCTCTTCCCTGTGCATATCAATAAAATCAATGACAATGAGACCACCTAGATCACGTAAGCGTAACTGCTGAGCAATTCCACGAGCCGCTTCAAGGTTGATCTTCACGGCATTGGCCTCATGATCCCGACGACCGACAAATTTCCCAGAGTTCACATCAATGGAGACCAGGGCTTCAGTCTGCTCAACAACAATCGTTGCCCCACTTTTTAAACTGACCTTACGGGACATAGAGATATCAATGCCCTTTTGGACCTTGTAGTAATCAAAAAGTGGTAATTTCTTTTTATAGTGTTCAAGACGATCAGCTAGTTGGGGAGCAGATCCCTTCAGGTAGCTGTTCAGTTGTTTGTACATTCCTTTACTATCGGTGACCACTTTTTGTACATCATTGGTAAAGAGATCTCGGATCAAGCTGGAAACTGTTTCCATGTCTTTATAGACCAGGCTTGGCCCCGGTTTAGCCTTAACCGCCTTCTCCATCCTCTTATAGGAATCCATGAGATTGTTCAGGTCGGCACCAAGTGTTACATCGTCTTTTCCTTCGGTAACGGTTCGAGCGATGAGACCAAATCCTTCTGGTTTCATATCATTACAAGTGCGACGAAGCCGACGACGTTCATAATTATTAAATATTTTTCGTGATATACCGATGTAGTCTGCATTTGGAACCAGAACGAGAAACCGGCCTGGCAGGGAGATATTGGTCGTAACCCTCGCCCCTTTGCCCATATAGGGCTCTTTGATGACCTGGACTAAAATTTCCTGTCCTGTCTTTAATTTTGGTGTTGATGGTTTCCTGAAGTCGCGTCGTTTATCTCGGCCCCGTGAACGACCTCGATTGGAGCGTTGTGGTTTGCTATCCTCATTGTCATCGTCATCATCATCATCAGTATCCAGGAGAAATGATTCTCCTTCAACCTCAGAGAATGGCAAAAAAGCATTCGCGCCGATACCAATATCGACAAATGCTGCCTGCATTCCTGGTAAAACATTTTCGACAACACCCTTATAGATGTTACCGACAATCCGGACATTCTCCGGTTTTTCAACATAAAGTTCAACCAGGACATCATCCTCATGGATGGCGATCCGAGTTTCTTTATGCGTTTGGTTTATAAAGATATCTTTCTTCATTTCCAAATTCCTCAATTGTATGCGAAAGGGTAAAAGAAGAAAGTTGAGGTGATTTATCTCAACTGGATCTCATGTTTTAATTTATGAGATCTCACAAAAATTTTGTGGCGCTTACTCTACGTGAAGGGCTTATTGTTGGCCCGATCTGTTGGCTCTTGCGCTCTCTCTTCCCAATTATTCCTGATTGGGTTGAGTCAATTCTTTTACCAATTCTAGTTCTGACAGTTTAAAAATCTGTCTTAAAATCAAACAGCCTAGCTTAAATACTGACTGTATTTAGCGTTGAAAAAAGCGTATCCCTGCATAGTAATTCTTTATTAAAGCGGGTACGTGTTGACCTATCCATCTATCCTTGAATACACAATTATCAGCATATCCCACCGGTCAATTGCCGGGGTTGCTCCGAAGAACAAACGTGGATAAACCGCTATTCAGCAGGGAAGTATGGATGTGAATAGGTTCTTTTCACAACTTTCTTTATACCAATCGAATTCAATCAAACTGCCTCATTTAAAATTACCGACATGCGGTGGACAGTGTGAAGAGGTAAGCCTTCGACCGGTGAATCAAAAAACGAGGGCAGGAATTCATTTAACCGGATTCCCTTGCCGTCTTTAACGAGGGTGGTAACCTCGAGGCTATTGCCCTTTATTTCAATAGACTGAATATAGGCTTTTATATCCAGAGATATGACGCGGCGTTTTCGCTCGCGTTTAATATACACATTATTTCGCTGTTCAAAGTTCTGTTTCAATTCATCAAGCGAGATCCCATCAGGTCTTTCATCGAAATCAATTCGCTGAACAACACCTGTGATTTGACCCGATATGGCCGTAATACGACCCTTATGCCATCCAACCTTTTGAACCTTAATGCCTGTGGGCAAGTATGCATTTAAATCCTCAACGATTGTATCAACTTCTCTAAAAAGCAGAATGTCTATGTATTCAGCTTCAGAGGTGTATCCGAGCGGTAAAGCCGGGCTACTTGAAATTTTTGGTCGACGATTGAAACCCTGTGAGTAAATGACTGGAAGGTCCGCTAATGCAATGGCTCTCATAAAAGCGTTCTGGACATCCAAATGACCAAGATAGCTGGCCATACCAGATTTCGAGAATTCTAGCCGTGCTGTAATCACCGGTGTTGTATTGATTAATTCTGGTAGCGGCTCTCTCTCTGGCGCCATATAAATTTCTGGTTTCTCCTTTGAGTCTGCAACGGTATCATCTTTAACAATCCGCATAAATAACTCATCAAAATCGCAGACACCACACGCCAGGCAACCATCTCGGCAATCAATGACTGTAGCCTCTTGATAGGCCTTCCGTTTTTCTCGACGAAGAAATTTCTTCAGAATTCCGTTGTCAACCAGATCCCATGGCAACAGCTCATCATCATCACGTGTTCGTAAATAAAACTCATGATCGATACCCGCATCATCAAAGGCCTTCATCCAACGATCATAGCGGAAGAAATCACCCCAGCTATCAAACCGGGAGCCTGCCTTCCAGGAATTATATATGGCCTGAGAAAGACGACGATCACCTCTGGAAAGCACACCTTCGATCTCTGAATAACGGGGATCTCGATAAGAGGCCTTAACGTTCTTGACCTTCAAGTTATCCATAAGAAAATCGATCTTTTCACGGATGGTTTCTTTGCTGTCCTGAGCTTCCCACTGAAAAGGAGTCTCAGGTTTAGGGATAAAGGTCGAAAGCGTTACATTTATTTTGATCTTACCATAAGATTTTGCCATATTTCTTACATCATTTATCAGGTCAATGATCCCCTGCAAATCAGCTTGAGTCTCTGTGGGCAAACCCAACATAAAATAAAATTTTAAGGTTTTCCAACCGCCATCTAAAGCAATCTGAACGGAGGAGTATAAATCTTCATCACTGATTTGTTTATTGATGACCCGCCGCATTCGCCAGGTACCCGCTTCTGGGGCAAAAGTTAATCCGGATTTTCGCTCCTCAGATGCGATTGAAGCAATCTCTTTGGTGAAACTATCCAAACGCATAGATGGAAAAGAAACCGCTACCCTATTTTCTCGCAGATAGGGTTTCATACCCTCTACAACTTCACCTAGACCCGTGTAATCGCTGGTTGAAAGTGAAAGCAGGGATAAGTTTTTTTGACCCGTTGCTGCCAGCGTCGCTTTTGCAGATTCTATCACTTCATCTGGTTTGCGTTCTCGAACGGGTCGATAAACCATACCGGCATGACAAAAACGACACCCCTGAGTACATCCACGCATGACTTCCAGCGCAAACCTATCCTGGGCAGTTTCAACCAGCGGGATAATTGGTTTTACGGGATAATTACTCGCCTCAAGAACTGGAATTTTAGCCGATTTGACTCGATCTACCGCTGGCTCATAATTTTTCTTGATAGACAAGAGTCGACCATCACTACCGTTTTTGAAATCATAAAACTGGGGGATATACACACCCTCTTTAATGGTGGACAAGTCCTCTAGAATTTGTCTACGGGTCTGGCCTGCTCGCCGTCCTTTCCCGATACGTCTTACTAAATCTACGAGTAATTCTTCTGCATCACCAATAACCACTACATCAAAAAAATCAGCAACGGGTTCAGGATTATAAGCATTGGTTCCGCCGGCAATAATAATGGGGTCTGCATCACTCCGATCTTTGGTCCAGATCGGAATTTCTGAAAGATCCAGCATGTTCAGAATGTTGGTATAAAGCAGATCATAAGGCAGCGAAAATCCAATAATATCAAAATCTCTGAGGTGACGTTTTGACTCCAGACTATACAGGGGCAGCTTATGCTCGCGCATCAGGGCTTCCATATCAGGCCAGGGAGCATTGACTCGCTCAGCGGCAATATCTTTCTCACGGTTCAAGATATGATAGAGAATTTGAAACCCATTATAGGGCATAGCAGTATCATAAACATCTGGGAAAGCCAAGGCCATGGTCGCCGTCAGTCCATCCCAGTCTTTGGTGATAATATTATGTTCATTTCCCAGGTATCGACCTGGCTTGGATACTTTGGAAAGAATCCGTGTGTGTAAAATATGTTCTATATCTATGGGTTGCACCCTAGTCGTCCTTTCAAAACCCCCGTAACCTTAATATTCCATCTGATAATCCGCCCTCATGAAATATTTAGATCGCCTTAAGCGTCTGATTATAATTGAGTTTTCAGAGAATCCCATCTTTTCGTACTGATACTATTAAAACGGCTCTAGATAATCGTATGAATCAATGTTCGTCATCCTGAGCGGAGTCGGGGGATAACAGGCTTGTGTGAGGGAAACGAAAAACCTGACATTACGAATAACCCAGCCCAGTTTGTTAGTGAAACTTTGTGCCCTTGGGTCTTGGTGGCTCCTAGTGAAGTGATCCAATGTCTCCACCCTGTACCGGTTTATGAGCCAGACCATTTGTTTGAACGGACGCTTCTCGGGCTAGCCTTTTTGCCACGAAATCACGAAACCACAAAGTTTTGCTAAGAATAAATATTTTGCCGGATCTAGATAGTCGTACAAATCAATGTTCGTCATCCCGAGCGGAGTCGAGGGATAACAAGCTTGTATGAGGGAAACGAAAAACCTGACATTACGAATAGCCGAGGCCAGTTTAATAGTATGGATAACCTTTCTTTTTGGCCACCAAGCTTCGTAAGACTTCGCCCCGGCAGGCTAGATGAAACACGGATACGCACACATCTTGTTTTAAAACAGCAAGCACTTGTGAAAAACGAGCCTAGTCTAGGGGATAACTATTTATTGAATATGCTTTTTCTTATCTGTGATAATCTGTGGCTTAAAAAATAGAATAATAAAACGGGATTTTAAATAATCTTGGTTAATTTTAACCATCAACCAATTAACGGGAGGTCTTCATGAATCAATCGACAGAAACACCCTGGGTCGTTTTACGTAAAGTAGAAGGTGATATTACAGCTGAAATGTTATGTGAAGCGTTGAAAAATGCTGATGTCCCCTGTGAAATCAAGCGCAGCATGCTTGCATCTGGTTTGGGAGCCCACTCAGTTTCTCTCACTGGAAATCAGGCTACACTGCTTGTGCCTGAGGATAAATTGGCCGATGCCCAAACCGTACTCGAGGCTATCGATTTTGAGCCAGGAGAAGATTAGAGTCACCCTTTCAACGTAAAGGGCACAATTTAGAATTAAGGATATTACGCCTCGTCCCTTTGATTTTGCCCACAGTAACAGTCATCATATCCAAATGATAATTTGAGACGCCAATGTCTTGTTATACCAAGTGAATTTAAGTCTGCGTTTCATAGGCTTGGTAATGTGAACCTTTCGAGCATATCGACCAAGCTCATTGACCCCTCCATTTGACAGAATGTGAGTCCCTGCATCATGTAGGATGTACCCCTTGCTCTGTCTAGCCTTTACTGAGTTATATCGAAGTGAGGTATGACTCTTTATTTATACAGATTAATTTCAATTGGCTCTATAAATAGTAGCTGGTTTGTATTCCATAAACATATTGGCGTTATAACGTTATAGCGTTATTTTTGAGTGAATACTATTGAGGAGAATAACTATGAGCAATCTATCCAAGCGAGCAACCGTATATTTAGACCCGACCATACACAAGGCACTTAGACTTAAAGCCATTGAAAGCTCACTATCAATTTCACAATTGATTGACAATGCATTGCGCGCTGACCTCCTAGATGATGCTGAAGATATTGAAGCCTTCGAAAACCGTATTCACGAACCAGCCATCACCTATGAAGCTTTTGTGCAAGATTTAAAACAAACTGGTATCTTATAGTATCGAATTTAAGAGATCCGTTAAGCGCGATCTCAAATATGTCCCAAAGGATGATATTCTCAAGATTCTTGAGTCAATTCAAGCTCTCACGCTTCAGCCGAGACGACCACAGGCTAAAAAATTGAACGATCTGAATCGATATCGTCTCAGGTGTGGATCCTATCGCATCTTGTACGTGATCAGAGACCATATCTTACTCATAACAATCATAAAAGTCAGACCTAGAAAAAATGCTTATCGATAAGTCGTATTTTTATATTGGTCCGCATTTGATAACAGGAAAATAATTAAGGTTAGCGAACTCATGCCTCAAAAAGTACAACGCGTTAAGGGTGTCAACGATATTCTTCCCAATGAAGCCAAGCAATGGCAGACTCTAGAGACGATCATTCAAGAGGTGATGAGTCGCTACTCCTATGGTGAGATAAGACCCCCCATTTTTGAAAAAACTGAACTTTTTGCCCGCGGCGTTGGTGAAGATACAGATATCGTATCTAAAGAGATGTACTCATTCAGTGACATGAGTAAATCATCACTCACCTTGCGGCCAGAACTTACTGCCGGTGTCGTGCGTAGTTACATCCAGAACAATTTGCAGCAAATCTCACCTGTCCAAAAATTATGGTATGAAGGACCTATGTTCCGGCAGGAGCGCCCACAAAAAGGACGCTATCGTCAGTTCTGGCAATTTGGTGCTGAGGCTATCGGCTCACCCAATCCAGAACAAGATGTAGAGATGATTGCTCTCTTTTATGCCGTTCTCCTAGAATTGGGAATCACTGATTCGGTAACTCTGAAAATAAACAGTGTGGGAGATGGTGAGAGTCGGGCAATTTATCGTGATGCCCTGCAAACATTTCTGCGCCCCCATCTTAGTGAGCTTTCTGAGACCAGCCAAAAACGTTTTGAATCTAATCCATTGAGAATTCTTGACAGCAAGGCTCCCCAGGACAAAGAACTCGTGAAAGATGCACCAAAAATTCGTGAGTGTTTGAATGAGGAGTCTTCCAGCCACTACACCCAGGTTTTAGAGATGCTGGAAGATATGGATATCCCTTACGTTCAAGATGATCTTCTGGTTAGAGGCCTAGACTATTACACCCACACCATTTTTGAATTCACTAGCGATGCTTTAGGTGCCCAGGATGCTATTTGCGGCGGCGGACGCTACAATGACCTCGTTCAAGAACTGGGTGGTAAGGCAGTACCTGCCATTGGATGGGCTTCAGGAATTGAAAGACTACTCCTGGTCGTAGATGCCATTAACCCTATTAGTACAGATCCAAAGTTAGATTTATTTCTGGTCGTTCAGGATGACAGCCTGAGAACAAAAGCACCTGGGATTATTCGCGACTGGCGTTTAGCTGGACTCCGTTGTGATTCAGATACATTAAGACGGAGCATGAAGGCCCAAATGCGCGAAGCGAATCGCCAGGGAGCCAAGTTTGTAGCTATCCTTAGTGAAGAAGATTTTTCAAAGGGAGTGGTTCAGCTCAAAAATTTCGGGTCAAGTGAACAAGACACTATTGCCTTTGACCAGGTGGTTAACCAAGTGACCAAGAGAGCATCTAGCTAAGGTGTGTCACACCGAACTCAGCCTGCCCGGAGTAGTTCTACAGGAACAAAGACTGGTCGAAGCGCCCCCGATGGGCAAGCCAACAAGTCCCCTTCGAGTCTGTCCTATGGACACCTCAGGGAGACACGGCGAAAAAAACCAGTTTTTTATTAACAAAGGGATAAGTTTAGACAGATGACCAATCAACCCCAAATATTGACCAAAGCCCTGACTTCTCGTTACCGTGGATTAAAACAGGTTAAGAATAGAAAAGAAGAGGGGTTATTCCTTTTAGAAGGAGTTCGCCTTTGCCAGGAGGCTTTCAATTCAAAATTGGATTTTGAAGCCTGCATCATTGGGAAAAACTTTGACAAGCTAACCATCCCCGATCAGCTCATCCTCTTTGAAGCAAATCAAACTCAACTTGAACAAATCAGTGACAGTAAAAGCCCCCAGGGAATAATCTGCATTGCTAAGATTCCAAGTCCTGCACCCCCATCAGCTCCAACTGCAGGCCGAACCCTACTGGTACTTGACCGCATGGCTGATCCCGGGAATATGGGAACTATTTTTCGGAGTGCTTTGTGGTTTGGAGTGACCGACATATTAATCGGTCCAGATTGTGTGGATCCTTTCAGTCCTAAAGTGGTTCGGAGCAGCATGGGAGCTATCACATCCCTAAATATTCAGTTCAGCTCCAATCTTATTGCGAGCGCACAGGAATGGAAACAGGATAAAGGTGAAGTCATTGCGCTTCACATGACAGGGACTCAGTTAAAACAATATCAACCACACCGCGGTCTTTTTCTTGTGGTTGGCTCTGAAGCACATGGTGTAGCACCAGATTTACTAGCGCTGTGTCATCCAGTAGCTATTGAAAAACAAGGTGCTGGAGAATCGCTGAATGCAGCCATGGCTACGGCAATAGCCCTCTATGAATTGAATCGTCATTAGATGAAGTAATTAATATCCTTTCTGGATATTAATAGGGATGGTTCTCACCAGGTAGCAAGTCTGTCAGTACCTTTCTAAAAGCAAAACAACTCTATCTAATCGATTTATTACCCTGTTTACTGCCCTGGTACAGATCTATCATTCTGGAACATCATCTTGGCATCAGACTTCAATCCATATATATTGCTCGGCCTTATTAAAAAGTGGCCACGAATTAGTCGTAAATTGAAATGTGTCATACTTCGACAAGCTCATCAAGTGGTACATCTCGCAGTAGCGGGGACACGGTTCTTGTAATTAGCTAGAAACCACTGTACTTGAGCAAGTCACTATTGGGATAATTGATATAATTTAGAATAAAATTTCTTCTGTGCTACCAGCACAGGTGAACTGAAAAAGGAAAACTAATGGACTTTTTAAAACCCCGAGATATGGTGAAAACCCTGGTGGCAGCCTTTGTGCTGATCTTCACCTTTCTGATGTATCTAGACACCATGGCGCCTACTGTTTCCTTTTGGGATTGTGGTGAATTTATCGCTGTCTCTCACACCTTAAGTGTACCCCATCCTCCTGGTTCACCGCTCTACCTGCTTTTGGGACGGGTCATCTCAATTCTACCCTTTACCGGTGGTGCAGCACTAGATCCACTGCTTGGTGAACCTCAGTTCCACAATATTGCATTTAGAATCAACATGCTGTCTCCTCTCGCAACAGCCTTTGCCAACATGTTTCTCTTCCTCATTATTGTCCGTCTCGTTGTTGAATATCGTGGAAAGATTAAAGACAATGCTGATAGATGGATCGCCTATGGGGGTGGTTTAATCGGTTCCTTGACAATTGCTTTTTCTGATAGTCACTGGTTTAATGCAGTGGAAGCTGAAGTCTATTCCATGAGTATCTTTTTTACAGCCATTGTTGTCTGGCTCATTCTCAGATGGTCTGAAAAAGTTGACGAGGGTGGAGCTGGTTCACGATATATCCTTATTATTTCATATATGATGGGTCTGGCAATTTCAGTTCACATGCTCAACCTACTCACCATTCCTTTTATCGCCCTTATCATGTACATGAAATTAAACCCTAAAGAGGATGGGGTTGAGATGATGACCAACATGCTGGGTGTCTTGGGAGTTATGGCATTGGCCATTTTGATTGCCATTGAAATGGCGCTCCCAGGTACATCTGTTGAATACATGCGCTTATCTGATGCCGATCGTGGATCAAAGCTCATGGTGCTGGGTGTTATTTTTTCTTTAATCACTGCTGGCGGACTTTTCGGCTTGGCTCAAATTTTCAAACCTGAGCGCCGGAGGCGTTTGTGGAAACAGGTTCTGCTTATGGCATCAGCGGGTATGGCGTACCTCATTATCTATCTTGGTATTATCAAGGGCATGCCCAAACTCGCCAATATCATGGGCGGTATCATGAATACCGAAAATGCTGTTTCGGCCATTGGAGCAACCTTTTCTGTAAGCATTTTAGTTCTCATGGCTCTGATCTTCTTTGCCCCTACAATTTATCGTGCCAGGGCAACTGAAATTCGCCTATCCATCATGGCACTCCTCATGGTTTTGGTTGGATTCACATCCTATGAAACCATTTTTATTCGTTCTTCCCAGAATCCCAATATTGATGAAAATGACCCTGAAACCGTGAGCCGGGCTGTTTCATATCTGGAACGTGAGCAGTATGGTAGTTATCCCATGTTCTATCGAGATCGGTGGGGTGAAAACCCACTTAACAAAAACACCGCTACACCTGGCCGAGTGGTTAAAATTAAGAGTACTGGTAAAATTGGTGAAGTAATCTCAGCCCAGGGTGATCAGGTATTGGTTCAGGTTGGTGGACGAGAAGTCAACCAGCGGATGACCAATTTAACTTCGATCACCAATAGTTATCGCTCCAGCTCCGATTTTTTCTGGCGCTATCAAATCAATCACATGTACATCCGGTATTTCAAATGGCAGTTTTGGGGTCGTAGTGGTGATAGTTCAGACCTCTCACAGCTTTGGGGGATTCCATTTCTCCTCGGTTTATTGGGTTTAGGTCACCATTTTTCAAGAGATTCAAAACGAGCCTTTGCAGTCATGGCTTTGTTCATGCTGACCGGCTTTGCCATCCTGCTTTATCTAAATCAGGATGACCCCCAGCCCCGAGAACGAGACTACTCTTATGTCGGCTCCTTTTATGCTTTTGCAATCTGGATTGGGATCGGTGCGGCCGCCTTGTTGGAGAGGCTAAAAGATTGGCGTAAAGGGTCACCCGCCGTATACAGTGCTGCCATTGCTGTCATGCTTTTGGTTATGCCCGTGAATATGATTCGGGCCAATTACCACACCCATGATCGTTCTGGAAATTACGTAGCCTGGGAATATTCCTATAATCTACTAAACACATGCGATGCAAATGGTATCATCTTTACCAATGGTGACAATGACACTTTTCCTCTGTGGTATCTACAAGAAGTGGAAGGCATTCGAAAAGATGTGAGGGTGGTCAATCTCAGTCTCTTGAATACCCCTTGGTATATCAAGCAACTGAAGCATATCGAGCCAAAAGTTTCTCTGAGTCTCTCTGATAAACAAATTGAAGACCTCACCCTGTGGCGCCATGAGGAGCGGGAAATGTATATTCCTGGCCCCACAACTAATTATGACAAACCCGAATCCGGCTCGTTAGAAGAAGGTGCTCCAGGTCTACGTTGGAATTTGAAACCGACGATTTCCCGGCAAAAGAATCCTCAAACAGGGAAACTAACAGGTGGTTTGAGAGTCCAGGATTTTATGATTGTAGATATTCTGCGCATGAATGAGTGGAAAAAACCAATTTATTTCGCCGTAACTGTTTCACCAAGCAACCAAATCGGTCTTGGTGATTATCTGCGGATGGATGGACAGGCTTATCAACTGATGCCTTATGAAGTTGGGTTGAGTATTGATGTGGATGTCATGTACGACAAAATCATCAACACATATCGCTATACAAATTTGGGTGATCCAGATGTGTATTATCCACCAAACGTCCAACGCCTACTGCAAAACTACCGAAAGGGTTTTCTGCAACTGGTCTATGAATATGGTTTGAGTGGTGATGACAATCGGGAAAAAGCCTTGCATGTTCTCCATAAAATGGATGAGCTCGTACCCGATGAAACCATACCTATCACCTATATGGATCTTTACCTGCAGATTGCCCAGATGTATCATCAACTGGAAGATGACTCCAGTTCCTGGAGATATATGGACAACGCCTTTAAGAATGGTCGTGAAAATCTGCCGACTATGGAAAAGGTAAAAGTCGCCTCCATTTGGAATGATCTTTTTGATGAAACTGAAAAGGCCTTGGATATTCTATTACCCCTCAGCATGGATGCCCCGATGAATGCCCAGGTTGTTTATGAAATTGCCCGTGCGTATGTCAAAGCGGAGAATGTTGTGGACGGCGAGGAATGGGTTGAGCGACTTGCAACCCTTGCGCCACTGGCCAGAGAAACACGAACACTCAAAGCCAAAATTCAAGAACTTAAGGCTGAATCATAAGCTTGATTGCTAAGCATTATTAGACATTAAAGACCCTGGATGATTTCGGGGTCTTTTTTGATTTATATGTTCTTGGAATTTATAGCGACATTTGGTGCTGAACTTTTATATTGGAACACTAAGCGGGAGTAAAATTGTGAATCGTAAAAGTCCCAGTTGTAAATCAGGAAAAACAGGTCGTCCTCTTACTGAATACGACACAAAAACTGAAGCTAAATCAGGTGCCCGACATGTGAGTAAAACCTATGGCGGCGATGAATTGGTTCCCTACAAATGCAAACAATGTGGCTTCTGGCACCTCTCTCCAGCTGACCGTCAAACCCCGAGTGAAACCTGTCCAATGTGTCGAGGTACAGATGGAAAGCCCAAAGAATCTTATGGTACGGAGCGTGATGCGCTTCGGCGGGCTGGTCATCTCCGCAAGGAACAAGGGGTTAAATTAAAGGTCTACGAGTGTGAACACGGAAATGGCTGGCATTTAACAAAATCATAGGGATTCTGATCTCCCTAACTCTATCAGTTCTAGATGGTTCTCATCTGTCAAGCAAAACTAAAACCGAATATTGATCTAGATATTATTGAAACTCACTCCCCAGCGAGTCTATGGTGGGTTCCCATTGGTATTTCCGTAATGCAATAATTCCTGCTGGACTAAAGACAATCCCTTCATGCTCAAGGAGCTTCCTCTGCGCAGCCCCGCCCATCTCCAAATTAAGGCTGATCTTGCCCTGGGCATTGATCACGCGATGCCAGGGAATATCGTCAGAGGGTACAGCATGGAGAGCATAACCAACTTGTCTCGCCTGCCTGTAATAACCTGCGAGTGTGGCGATTTGACCATAAGTCGCCACTTTTCCAGAAGGGATTTGCTTCACGATTGTGTAAATTTGCTCCCACTTGCTCTGTTTGGCCATAGCTCCTGATTCCCATCATATTTTGCAAAACTCATCTAGCCATTAGTACGCCTATCATTGGTGGCATTAAAACACACCCACATCTGGAAAAGGAAAGCTAATTGTTTACAATCTTTTCAGGTTGATGATCATCTTGATTTTGAGGTAGGATTCATCACGGGTTCCACCATGAGCGATATTATCGGTGATCTCTAACTCCAGATCATGCTATAATGTTTTTCAGTAAAGATAACGGTTCTAGGAAGTGCGGGATCTATTGTGGTAATATTGCTCCCTGCGATGTAAACGACGGTGATAATTTTCCGAGCTCCAATGATTGATGCTCCCATCAACCTATCCCATCTTCTTCTTCGACTTCTTTCTACTTTTTTTCTTTTTTATTTGATTTCTATTCTCGTTAAAATAATTGGCCATGATCTTTGAGACACTTACTGGAACAACCTTTTTAATCGCCTGCTTCGGTTTGAATAGTTTCCGCTTTCGAAAATGTCTCTCATCCCACTTATCTTTTAATTTGGTAACCTCCATGAAGTAGAGACGCACCTTGTATCGGCCTCCCATTTTTTCATAAGTGTAGGTACCAATTTCTTCTGGTAAAACATGCCCCTTGATGCCGGCCTCTTCCAGGGCTTCCTTTGCAGCAGATTCCTGAGCAGATAATTCCCATTCAATGGAGCCTTTAGGGGTAATCCAGCGCTTACTCCCCCTGGCGGTAATGAGTACAACCTTACCCTGGTACACAGGGATAACACCCGATTGTTTGAAATATTTTTGTTTTGTGCGAGATGCCAAAAGAAACCTGATCAGTCTTCTATCGATTCAGGGAAAAAAGACAGGTTAAAAAACGCTCCCTGGTCACTTCCAAACTTAACGGTTCCACCTAGCTGATCCTGACCCAACATGTGGACTAACTTCATCCCCAATGAGTCACTTTCTTCATAGTTGAAGTCACTTGGATAGCCACAGCCAGTATCCTCTATCCGCAGTCTGATCAAATCATCTTTTCCTTGAGATAGCTTCAAGGAAATGACCGGATTGTGATCACAATTTTCGCTAAAAGCATATTTTAATGAGTTGGTTATAAGTTCGTTGACGATTAGTCCATTGGGAATGGCCTCTCGAGGCCCAACAATGACTTCATCTGCGTCACATTTAAGTTCAATCTTCATATCGCGTGGAGCTTGAGCCGTTATGAGATCTTCAGCAATAGAACACAGATAATTGCCGAGATCTAAATTGTTAAATGTCTCTGACCGATAGAGTCTCTCATTGAGCAGAGACATAGTTCTGAGCCGATCACGACTCACTTCAAAAGCAGCCTTAACCTTTTTATCGTCAAATTTTTGTGCTTCAAGAAAGAGTAAACTTCCAGCCAGGTTAAAATTATTTTTCACCCGATGGTTAATTTCTCGTAACAGAGCCTCTTTTTCTGCCAGCAGACGCTCCTTATCATGGAGTAAGTTTTGATGCCACATCTCCAATTGTTTCCGATCACTAACATCATGCAGTGTAACCAGAATAGATCGTAATAAGCCTGCTTTGTCGAAAAGTTCTGACAACCTCAGATCAAAATAACTCAGATTATCCCCCACCATCAGGGCCACTTCAATATCTCTTGATTTCACAGCCTCTTGTAATGCCTTAGGAAAATTTTCGAGGCCTTTCGGGAGACCCCTTTTATCAGCAATCACAAAAAGATGCTTGGCCGCCTTATTCAAATCCATCAAGTTATACTTATGATCAAAAACCAGAATAGCATCTGATACATCTGAAAAAAGACGACTGTAAGCAGCTGGGATGGCATTCAAAAAATCGTACTTAATCGTGCTAATACCCAGTAGGATAACCGAGGCAATCACCCCGTAGGGCGTTATGTAGAGATAGGGCCAAGGATTAAGATCAAAGGTGCGCACCAGATCAAAGACAAATGGAATCGTCAAAGCTAAAATTAAAAGATTCAATTCTTGCCGTCTCTGTTTGGGTATATGGAATAAACCCCAAAACATGAGTGCCAACGAAATTCCCAAAATAAAGTAAAGGTAAACTGTAATGAGAACTGGAATAAAGCCGATGGTCTCATGCACATACGTAAAGCCATCATGAGATACAATGCTGAGATTTTCCCAGAAAAGGCCATGTAATGGATCCGTAAGTTCCATGATGCCTGCAGCGACCGGAAAAAAGATCAACAGGCTCACACTCTTCCAATTGATCCAAGTATCATAACCAAAATATTCCAGAATAAAGAACAGGATAGCGAGAGGAATCAATATTGTGATAAAAACCATGAGATAGAAAAAAAGTATCTGTACGGTTGGGTTTGCCGACAATAACTGAGCGCTGAAAAATGTGCCCTGCAACAAAACCGCCGTACCAAAAACCATAAAATTAGTGACCACTCTTCCCCGATTCCTTTGAGCCACGAGGCGCATCAGGAATGAGAGGACTCCAATCCCCAGGATGATGGGAAAACTATAGGGGTTAAATTGCATAATCAGATTACAATATTCGCTTTATTGTCTTAATTCAGAAACCCGCTTTAAGAGACTGCCATCTTCAAAATATCGATAAAGGTCCTTACCTGGACAAAGTGTCTCTACATAATCTTTATGTGTTTTAATAAGGTCAGCAGGGACATCATATTTCTCTGCAAGAAGAGATATCAGTTTTGCTAACTGTTCAAATTGAGTTTTACTAATGATCTGGTGCTCATAATTCCCCATGACACAAATGAGAGCATGGCCACGGACATCATAACTTGTATTTGTATCACCAGGGTATTTGATAGGTCGTGTTTCATAGATATTACCCTTCAGATCAATCATATAGTGATAAGGATTATCTATCCAGTTTTTTTCAGATTGACTCCAGGATTGCAACCCTCGAAGATATTTGATAACATCCTTATCTTCTGGAAAATCCTCTCCACCGTGATGGATGGTAATATATTTAATTTCGTGAGTTGGAATACTATCTGTGAGGGGCACCCATCCCCAATCTGATCGAGTAATTATTTCCAGAACAGGTGCAGGTTCTACAAGAGAAACGGGTGTAGCTGTTTCCACCTTCTGGGCACAAGTCCATAACAACAGCGTTGACATTATTGTCAGTGCAATTCTTTGGGTCATTTCAAGTTCCTTTGCTTTGATCACAACATAGTCGGATATGGACTAGATGTCAGCATATTTATTAATGTCTAGGGTCCAAACCTGGGCAAAATCACCTGGAGCAGAGTCAACTCACAGCTTGGATAATCCAGAATGAAATATAAATACTCTCTCTTCATATTCCGACTATTTTGAGGGTAACAAAGGAGTGATGAATGCGAATTATTTCATGGAATGTTAACGGTATTCGTGCCGTTGTTAAAAAGGGGTTTTGGGATTGGTTCAATCTAACAACGCCCGATATAATGTGTTTTCAGGAAACGAAGGCTCAACCGGATCAACTGGATGAATCCTTAACCAAGCCATTGGGTTATCATGCTTACTATCATTCTGCTGAGCGTAAAGGTTATAGTAGCGTCGCAACCTGGTCTAAGAAAAAACCTCTTTCAGTGGAAACGGCTATTCTGGATGATGCTTTCAACCGTGAAGGTCGTATTGTACTGACTGAACATGATAAATTCTTTCTCTATAATGTGTATTTCCCCAATGGCCAAAAAGATCAGGATAGACTTGATTATAAATTGCGATTCTATGGTGCCCTCATTGAACACATGCGTGAAAAGGATAAGATTAAACCTGTTATCGTTGTTGGTGATTTTAATACCGCTCATACAGATATTGATTTAGCGCGACCCAAGCCCAACGAAAAGACCTCAGGCTTCCTCCCCGAAGAGCGTGTGTGGGTTGATCGGTATCTTGATACAGGATTTGTTGATACTTTCAGGAAAGAATATCCAGATGCCAAGGGGTACTATTCCTGGTGGAGTTTCCGAGCCAATTCACGTGTGAATAATGTGGGCTGGAGAATCGACTACTTTCTGGTAAGCGAAAAGATAGAAGACCAGGTTGAAGCCTCTCGGATTCACCCCAATGTAATGGGATCAGATCATTGTCCCATCAGCTTAGTCCTCAAATAATTATCCAGCCAAGCTGGGATTCCGATCCCAGCTTAGAGAAATGATTTTATAATGCCTGAACTTCCTGAAGTTGAAACCGTCGTCCGTGGTCTCCAACAAACCATTGTTGGTGAGACCATTATGGACCTGGAAGTACCCTGTGATAAAGCCCTGGATGCTGAGAATGCCTATGATGATCTGGTTGGGAAAAAGATTATTCGCGTAAGCCGTAGGGCCAAATTCATCATCATTGAGTTAGAAAAAGGGGCCCTGGTTGTTCATCTACGAATGACTGGGAAACTGACCCCGGTTTTTCCAGAAAAATGGATTACGGTGGTGCTGCACTTTGAATCTGGAAATTCTCTTTATTTCCAAGATATGCGAAAATTTGGCCGTATGATCTATGCACATAATCCAAAAGATCTATTAGGCCATTTAGGCCCTGAACCACTAAGTTCTGAATTTACAGCTGTTGTATTTCTGAAAATACTGAAGGCCAAAAAACGAATTATAAAACCACTCCTCCTGGATCAGACTTTCTTATCTGGATTGGGAAATATCTATGTAGATGAAGCCCTATTTCAAGCTGGAATTCAGCCAGAAAGTATTGCCTCCAAAATTCCCCGGGGGAAGGCAATTCTACTGCACCAAGCAATTCAGAGTATTCTGAGCGCCAGTATTAAGGCTCAAGGGACAACGGTTTTGAATTTCAGCCATGGTGATAACCAGAGTGGTACCTATCAGGCGGCTTTACAGGTCTATGGGAGAAAAGCTGAACCTTGTGTCCTCTGCAAAACACCTATTGAAAAAATCAAACTTGGGCAAAGAGGCACCCACTATTGTCCGAAGTGTCAGAATAAATACTGATTATAGAAGATCAAAACGGAGGCTGAGCTCGTCGAAGCCAAGTTGGACAACCTGCCCAGACCCTTGACATCTCGGTATGCTCAACGTCTTGAGTTAGGCTGTTTTGGGAGATTGAACTTTCAAGATAAGAAAGATGAGGCCCGTCATGACAATACTCATGGAAAAGATATAGAGTGTGGAATACCCAAAGGTTTCTACAATGAGACCGGCAATTGATATATATATAATAATGAAAGGAGCTGCTGCAGTATCCAGTGCGGCATAGTAAAGTTTTCGATCTCCCTGTTCACCAGCAAATTCATAAACATAAACCATAAATGAAGACTGTGCGGAACCAAAGCCCATTCCCACAAAGAAAAACACCAGATAGGCCATCCAGGGTTCAGTCGCCAAAAGAGCCGTAATACCAGCCAGGAGATGACCAACAAAAAAGCCACTTACGGCTAGCTTTCTTCCGTATTTATCGCCAATATATCCAAGGACCATATTGAAAATGGCCTGACCCGCTACAAGAAAAAATGTAAAACTACCAGCACTACTCAAGGGTAATCCAAATCTGCTCTGCAAGTCAACGCCATAAAAAGCCAGGGGCATCATAGTGGCAGCACTCAGGATGCGGCTGATAATATAATTTCGGTAATTTCGATCCCCTGTGTAAATAGCCTTTAACCTGCGCCACCACGCTTTGGGTTGTTCAATTAATGCTTGGGGTGGATGGATGACCTTGATAAACATGAAGAAGACATTCCCTATCATGATTGCACCAGTCATAATTAAAAAAGCCAAACCAAAATTATGGGGGAAACCAATACTCTCTTTTGCGAGGACTTCCTTGAGAACATACCCCCCGGCCATGCCCATAATTGCATTGACCGTAAATGTAATCCCGAAAAATCGGCCCCGTCGACCAGGCAGGGTGACAGAGGCCAGAAAATCAGCCCAGACTGGAACCAAAAAGCCGACACCCAATGACCAAATAACCCAAAGAATGATGTAGGCCAGGACTCCCGATTCTCCAGTAAATCCGAACTTGTAAAAGGCCAATCCGATCAGAAATGCTACAGGGGCCAGAGCAAAGTGAAAAATTATATTCAATTTTTTAATATCTGTCGACCCATGGAAAAGAGCTGCTGAAAGCAGCTGGGGCAGGGCCAGGAGAAGGATGAAACCGCCAGGAATAATACCAATAATAAAGGCTGAAGCCCCCATTTGAGCTAAAAACATGGGGATTACTGAGTTCATATTATGAAAGGCCATGGCAAACCCCCACAGACCTTCACCCATGGCATTGAAAATAGTATTGCGTGTGTGAATCTTCTGTGGACGCATGCTCTCCATGCCAGCAATGTAATTTGTTGTGAGGCTAAAATTTCATTTGATTCTTGGGTTTATGGTGAAACATTTAGGCTTAACTAAGGAGCAGATATGTCCATATTTATTGATTCAGCTGATTTAAACCAGATTCAAGCGAGTTGTGAGTTGGGTTGGGTTAAAGGAGTTACCACAAACCCCCTCTTGTTGTCTCAGGCAGGTATGCCAGCCGATAGTCTGTTGGCCGCCATCAAACAACTTTGCTCGGGACCTGTATTCTATCAACTCATGGCTAAAGACTTTGATCAGATGATACGGGAAGCTTACAAAGCTCAAGAAATATTGGATCAACAGCTTATTCTTAAGCTACCTCCCAATGACTTGGGGTTTAGGGTATGTGCCCAACTCTCCACAAAATTTATTTGCTGTCCTACTGCAATCTATTCTCCAGCGCAAGCTTTGATTGCAAGAGAAGCGGGCGCTCAATACATCGCTATTTATGTGAATCGTGCATCACGACTTCTGGGTGACGGAATCAAACTAGTCCGGGACACATCTGCTGTTTTGCAGGGGTGTCGTACTGAAATACTGGCGGCTAGTATTAAATCTCCACTTGAAGCAGCGGATGCAGTGAGTGCTGGAGCTCAACACCTCACCCTCCCCTATGAGACCTTGATTCAGATGTCTTCACATGAGTTTAGTGAAGCTGCCGTGAATCAATTCCAGAAAAATGGATTGGGGCTAAACCTGTAACTCTATATTTTTGCGGGCTAAGCTATATCAATTAAACCAAGCCAAGTAGAATTGAACGATATTTGGTTTCTGCATCATCTGAGCGACTCAGTAGAATGATGGGGACTTTGGCTCCCACAATAACGCCTCCAACTTTACAGCCCCCCAGAGATGACAGACCTTTTACCAGATGGTTGGCAGCTGTTGTATTGGGCATGAGGAAGACATCCACTTCGCCAGATATATTCGATTTTAAACCCTTCTGCCTGGCAGCTGAAGCGGAGAGCGCCACATCTGGAGCAATGGGTCCTTCAATTCGAAATTGATCACCAATTTCTTTAACGACTGCTTGAGCAACTACGGTTTCTGGAATTTTTTGATTGACCGTTTCAACCAGAGTCATCATGGCAAAACGCGGGTCATCATTACCTAGACCCTTTAAGTAGATCGCAATATTGTGGATCATGTGAATATAGGTTTGTTTATCGAATTGGAGATTGATACCTCCGTCACTTATAAAGAGAAGTTTGTGATACGATGGGGATTCAATCACTGCAATATGATTTAGCAATTCGCCCTGACGGAGACCAAGATCTCTATCCAGGACAGCTTTTAGTAATGCACCTGTTGAAATTTTACCCTTCATGAGGAGGTCTGCTCTCCCCTGATGAATCAAGGCGACAGCATCTTTGGCAGAAGCTTGAGAATCGACGATTTCAAAATCAGGAGTATCCCCGGGGATCAGGGTTTGAATTTTCCGCCGGTCCCCAACTAATATAAATTGAGCGACTCCCTCTCGTTGAGCTTTGCTGGCTACTTCAATTAGGATAGGATCTTCAGCGGCGACAAGCGCAACTCGTTTGGGTATTGATCCCTTGATCAATTCATGTAATTCATCAAAACTAGATATCATTTCCATCCCCTATAAACAAAAAGTGACTGCTTATCAATATCCATGATAAGCAGCCACGATGCAATCAGCTCTTCTTGAAATATTTATACCAATTACACCTTAATCACCAAGGAAGGAACGGATTCCAAATTTAACCAGGACTTCTTTGGTGTCGATATCTTCCGCAGCAGTCCCTTTTTCAAAATTATATTCAGCTTCAATGGAAAGGCCGACATTTTTGGCCAAATTCAGTAAGACACCAACACTGGCAGTCAGTCCCAATTCGTTTGTGTCAGAAGATATTTCTTCCTCATCCTCGAATTCTTTTTTTACAAGATAATTTGCACCACCTTTAATAAAAGGTGTGAGCTCACTACGCTTTCCGCCAAGAAAGAAATATGCCCGAGGACCAAATTTTTTATCAATGAACTCTTTCTGTACTACTTCATCAAAAAGGGTCTCAACCTCTTCAAAACTTTTGTCATATCCAAACTCAAGTCCCACAGCAATTTGAGGAAAGAGGAAGAGTGCTCCGTCGATGCCTAGGTTCCATTCTGAACTCTTTAAGTCCTGATCAAGGTCCGTCGTATAGGTTCCAGATCCAGAGATCATAATTGTACCTGAGCCACGGGATGTTGAATATGATGTTTGGGCGTTAATGGCCATCATCGCGCCTGATAAACCGATTACAACTAAAATTAGTACCATTCTTTTCATGTTTAACTCCTTAAAGTCTTTTCTTTATAAAAACCGCTTAAAACTACTTCTACTGCTCAATATTTCTGTGATTGGAATCATCTCTAAACTTAATTGTGATATCTAACACATTCAAACCTAAGATTAGATCTCTATGATATCAAAATAATTTAGCAATGCTCACACCAGCCCATACAGCAATGAGCGTTCCCCCAACATTTCCCAGGATATTCATCCCAGCAAAAAGCCAGGCTCCTCCCCGGATAAGATTGAATGTTTCCAGAGAAAAGGTGGAATAGGTTGTAAATGCACCCAGCAGGCCGACCAAGATAAATAACCGAAGCTCTTGACTAATCATGGCCTTCTCCAGGAACAAGCTTGCCAGGAGCCCCAGCAGGAAACTGCCTATCAAATTCACGGATAGGGTTCCAAAGGGAAAGCGATCACTCATTTTTTGAGCTAGGCCACTTACCCAGAAACGGCTAATGGCCCCAATAAATCCACCTAAGCCAACACTCATAAGTTTACCTATATCAAACATCGTGTTGATCCTCTTTTCTAATGGGTGGAATGAGAAAAACATCATCTATCACCGCCACAGGCATGTTATTAAAATACACCCCGCCGGCTCCTGCCAGTAAAACAGACAGAATGATCCAGATCCAACCCAGGTCAGCCAGCGTGTTTACCTCCTCCAGATCAGTAATAAATAATCCAGAAAAAGAGGAAAGATTAAAAACCCCATGAACCAAAACCGGCACCAGGAGGTTACCTGTCTTCACCATGAGCCAGGCTAAAAGAAGTGCCAGCAATACGAGCTCTATTAATGCCGGCAGATAAAATAAGTAGGCGACATGGAAGAGAGCGAAAATGACTGTCGGCACAATCATAGCGGGAAGCAAAGAGCCATAGCGATAGAAAAGACTCTGTTGTAAAATTCCTCTAAATATCAATTCCTCAACAACGGGAGCCACCAGACTACCGGCAATAATCAATAAGAGGAGGTCAAAAAAGCTACCTTGAGACAGGTTGGTCTCTAAATCTTTTAAGAAATCAGGTATGGGGAAAAAGGGTAGGATAAGAATTTCAAAAACAGACACCAATCCAATAGCACCCACAACCATGACCAGGGCCATCATCCATGTGATTGGGGCAATGGGCTTCAAAGGTATAACTTGACGAAGTGTCAGACCTCTTTGTTTGAGAATAAAATATGGTGGAATCAGAATAGCACATTCCCCAAGTAAAATAATCAGCCGATCGACCAGAATAGATTCTCCTGAACCAGCTGATATACTTTGAAACATAAGGCTGACAAAAAGCCCCAGGAACATACTGGCACCAGCCAATAAAAGTGCTTCACGTTGTACAAATATATGGAGTGGTTTTTGGGTCATGATGATATTTTATCTAAGAGAATTTGCTTTCGTTGTACTTAGTAACCCCCGACTTATATTTCGATTTCACTCAATAACCAAGTCGTGGGTTACTGAGCATCTACACTTTTAAAAATAAAAAAGGGTGAAAATGATGGTAATAAAACCATCACTTCCACCCCGGAATAACTTAGTCAGGTCGGATTACTCTTTAATAACCCAAACTTTAACTTCAGCTTTGATCTCAAATGCAACCTTGATTGGAATATTATAAATACCCAATGCCTTGAGAGGTTCCTCAAGTAGGATGTCACGTTTATCAATTTCGTATCCCTTGGCAGCTAACAAGGCAGCAATATCTGCAGCTGTTATGGCACCAAAGACTTTGTCTTCTTCTCCAACCTTGACGGAAGTTTCTAAAGACAAATTGCTAAGTTTAGCAGCCAATTGTTCTGCCTGGACAGTCGCTCTGGCATTCCGATTATCTTTCAGCTTTTTCTCTTCTTCGAAAACGCGTAAAAAACTACGGGTTGCTGGATAGGCTAGCTTCTGAGGAATCAGATAATTGCGTGCGAAACCAGCTTTAACATTTACAGTTGCACCGGCTAAGCCAACTGACTCAACATCTTCACGTAATATAATTTTCATGATCAGTTCCTCTCACTTAGGCGTTTTTTACGTCATTGGTGTAAGGTAGCAATGCAATATTACGAGCACGCTTAATAGCAGTTACCATCGACCTTTGATGCCGGGCACAGGTTCCTGTGATACGACGAGGAAGAATTTTTCCCTGCTCTGTGACGAAACGACGCAGCATTGTGGGATTTTTATAATCAATTTGCATTTTTTTATTCTCACAAAATTTGCAAATCTTTTTTCTGTATGTGAACATTTTCATACTAATTACTCACTTTCTCTAATCCAGCCAATCACTCTGCGTCAGCAGGTTTATCAGCATCTTCTTTTACAACTGCAGCAGGAGCTTTTTCAGCTTCAGGTGCACTTACTGCTTCGGCCGGCGCAGGTGTATCGGTAGTTTCTGGCTTAGCAGGAGCTTCCTCAGCGGGTGCTGCTTTCTCAGAACGACCTTCATATGGTTTTCTGCTTGAACGATCATCATCACCATACTGTCGGGGTTTACGACCGCCACTATAGGCTGGTTTCCGTCGATCTGTTTCATAAGCTTGAGGAACGGCCAGGGTTTCGAAATCAGGGAAATCATCCAACCGAATGGTCATATAGTGGAGGACCCCTTTTTCGATCTCAATTTCACGGTGAAAGTCCTCTAGCTGAGGATCTTCTCCCTGAAAATGAAGGAGGATATAATTTCCGTACCGTTCTTTATCAACGGCATACGCCAGTTTACGTTTGCCCCAATGTTGCGTATTCGCAACCTCAGCGCCAACATTTTTGAGGATTTCTTCTACCCTTGCAACAACGGTAGAGGTCCCCTCACTATCAAAGTTTGTATTTACAATATAAAGGCACTCATACTTTTTCAAGAGCGAACCTCCTTAATAACCTATGGTTGCAATCAGTGGTGCAATTACCAATGAAACAACCGACATTAATTTTATCAGAATATTTAGTGATGGACCTGAGGTATCCTTGAAAGGATCACCTACTGTATCACCAACAACGGCAGCTTTATGCACATCGGAACCTTTACCATATTTGATTCCATTGATCTCAACTCCGTCCTCTACCATTTTTTTAGCATTGTCCCAGGCACCACCAGCATTGGACTGGAAAATAGCCATCAGAACACCCGTAACTGTCACACCAGCAAGGAGACCACCCAAGGCTTCTGCACCAAAGATGTATCCAACTACAACTGGGGTAAGAATGGCAAGTAAACCAGGAAGCATCATTTCTTTAATGGCTGCTTCTGTGGAAATAGTCACACATTTTCCATACTCAGGTTTGCCCTCAGCAGCATCAAATATTTTTTGATCTTCAGCTGACATTTCCTGACCTTCTTCATACTTCTTCATCACCTTCAAAGCAGCGGCAAGTTCAGGAATAGACTTGAACTGGCGACGTACTTCTTCGATCATGGCCATTGCAGCACGACCAACCGCGCCCATTGCCATGGAAGAAAATAAGAAAGGTAACATACCACCAACAAACAGACCTGCCATAACACTGGCATCTGTGATATTGATACTCAGAGCTTCTCCACGAATTGATTCAACAGTGGTACGGAAAGCAGCAAAGAGTGCTAGAGCAGTCAAAGCAGCAGAACCAATCGCAAAGCCTTTACCAATAGCTGCGGTTGTATTTCCTACAGCATCTAGCTTATCTGTACGTTTGCGTACTTCAGCAGGCATTTGAGCCATCTCAGCTATACCACCAGCATTATCAGAAATAGGTCCGTATGCATCAACGGCTAACTGCATGCCTGTGTTTGCGAGCATTCCCAAGGCAGCCATTGCGATACCGTAAAGACCGGCAAAGTGATGGGCACCCATGACGCTAGCAGCGATAATCAGAACAGGAATTGCAGTAGACTGCATCCCCACACCCAAACCAGCAATCAGATTGGTTGCAGCACCTGTTTGAGATTGGCTTACAATTGAATTTACCGGGCCTTTACCAGTTCCAGTATAATACTCAGTAATAAATCCAATTCCCAAACCAGCAAGTAAGCCTATGGTTGTTGCCCAAAAGACACCGTAGTTTGTATACTCGGCTCCACCCAGGCTAAACGTGGCTGGAAGCATCTGGGTAATCATGAAAAACATGACCACGACCATAATGGCAGATGATCCAAACTCACCAATGTTAAGACCTTTTTGGGGATCGCCGCCTTCTTTCACAGAAACCATAAATGTACCTGCAATAGAAACCAGAATACCGGCGGATGCGATAAGTAGGGGTAGAAACACAAATTCAGGAGCGAGTGCACCTGTACTTAAAACAATCGTTGCTCCCAAAACCATGGAACCAACAATTGAACCTATATATGATTCAAAAAGATCAGCACCCATACCGGCAACATCACCAACATTGTCTCCAACGTTATCAGCAATTGTTGCTGGATTCAGAGGATGATCCTCAGGAATACCTGCTTCAACTTTACCAACTAAATCAGCACCAACATCGGCAGCCTTGGTATAAATACCACCACCAACACGGGCAAATAGAGCAATGGAACTAGCACCGAGTGAAAAACCAGAGAGAACCGACATCACCATACTCAAGTCAGAAAATATCTCACGGTAGATCAGAAAAAGGCCGCCTAGTCCAATGACACCTAAGCCAACCACACTGAGACCCATGACAGATCCACCTACAAATGCAATATTAAGCGCCTTTGAAAGCCCGCTACGTGCAGCCTGTGCTGTTCTATAGTTTGCTTTAGTGGCAACGCGCATTCCCAGGAAACCGGCGAGTCCGGAAGCCAGGGCACCCACAATAAATGAAACTGCTACAAGTTTCCCCGCACCACTGTTGGCAATGGCCAACAGGATAGCAACAGCAGCGATGAAAATTGCCAAAACACGGTATTCTGCTTTCAGAAAAGCCATCGCACCATCGGCAATATGCTTACCAATCGCTTGTACTTTTTCGGAGCCTTCATCCTGTTTACTGATCCAACCAGTCCGCCAAAACGAAAACACTAACGCAACTACTCCCATGACTGGGACCCAGATCATCATGTCACTCATATTAACTCTCCTCCTTTGTATTCTCAGCCTGTTGCAGCGTCGGTGACCCCGCGGTAAGCGGTGGTACTTCTTTCTGGACGGCCTTGCGGAGATTGACATTGAAACGATTCATTGTGTTATCAATGTCATTATCTAACCAATACAGTATTGCATTGGCGGCCTTATCCAGCTGCTCAGGGAGAATATCTAAATCAACTTTAGAATAATTTTCTAAAACAAAATCCTCAGCAAGACGTTGACCCTGTTCACCTCCGATTCCCATGCGAGTACGCGGAAATTCGGGGAGATCCAGATGTCTGATAACCGATTGCATTCCCCGATGAGTTCCAGCACCACCTTGCTTGCGCAAGCGAAGCTCTGGAAAGGGAATATCCAGGTCATCAAAAACGATCATACAGTCTTTTTCTTCAATCTTGAAATAATCAACCAAGTGACGAACTGCTTGCCCACTATTATTCATATAGGTCGTGGGTTTCATCAGGATGGCATCCCATTTTGTACTCTTAGCAAAGACATAACTGCCCTTGCCAGGTTTAAACGTGACCTGCCAGCGCCTGGCGAGCTCATCGATAACCATGAAGCCGGCATTATGTCGTGTTTTGACATAACGATCTCCCGGGTTTCCCAGTCCAATAATTGCTCGTGGCACAATACGTCTCTCGAATAATGATTAATTATTCGTCACTACTTTCTTCAGAATCAGAATCGCCCTCGGCACCTTCTTCATCTTCGAATTCCAAGTCATCTTCATCAACCTCGACAGTAGCTTCTTCCAGTTTCTGAGGAATAACCACAGAAAGAATGGTAATATCATCTGCCAGAAGGATCTCAAAAGTATCGCTTGTGATGTCAACAGCATGAATAGCGTCTCCGATGTTGAGTTCGGAAACATCTACTTCTACAGAATCAGGTACATCTTCACCCTTACAGCGAACCACAACTTCGTGGATCGGCTGCTGAAGAAGACCACCTTCCTGGACACCAAGAGGGCTACCTACTGCGATAACAGGTACCGGGATTTCAATGATGTCACGAAGACGAACAACAAGGAAATCTAGGTGTAGAATTTTATCAGTTACTGGATGCCACTGGACATCCTTCACCATCGCACGACGCAGTTCACCGTCAATCGTGATGTTAAAGATCTGTTCTCTTGAGTACAATGCATCGCGGAGATTAGCATCGGTCATAAGAAATGAATGTGCTGTTTCACCCTTTGAATAAAAATTCACAGGGACATATCCATTCTTGCGAAAGGCTCTTGTAGCCTTTCTACCGAACTCACTTCTCTGCTCAACTTGCAATTCAAAACGTTCTTTAGTTTTTGCTTGAGCCATTTTTACTTCCTTTACATCTATATACTATAATCAAATAAAACACTGATCGATTTTTCTTGGTGAATCCGAAGGATTGCTTCTCCAAAAACTGGAGCCACACTAACTGTCACCAATTTATCAATTCTCTTTTTCTCATCGATCCTAATGGTATCCGTTACCAATATTCGATCGATAGGCGCTTTTTTCAAACGTCTAATTGCTGGACCTGAAAGGACGCCATGGGTAACAGCTGCATTTACTGATATGGCTCCCATAGCTCTAGCCTTCTTGGCGGCAGCAACCATGGTTCCTGCAGTATCAATCATATCATCCATAATTAATACATTCTTAGCGCCAACCTTTCCAATCAAGTGCATCACTTCAGCCTTGTTGTGTTCAGGTCGCCGCTTATCAATAATCGCTAAACTGGCATCCAATAACTTTGCGTAAGAACGTGACATGGGCACAGAACCAATATCAGGTGCCAGCACAACCATGTTCTCAAGCTTCAAGTTCTGGATTGCTCCAACCAAAACCTTTTTAGAGTAGAGATGATCAAAAGGGATATTAAAATAACCCTGGATCTGACTACTATGGAGATCCATGGAGACCACACGGTCAGCACCGGCGGTCTGAATCAGGTCAGCAAAAAGTTTTGCACTGATCGGCACTCTTGGCTGATCTTTACGATCTTGTCTAGCGTAGCCATAATATGGAACAACTGCCGTTACTCGTCTGGCTGATGCACGTTTTGCAGCATCCAGCATAAGTAGCAATTCAATCATATTGGTATCAGGAGGATTCGTGCTCTGAATAATAAAAACATCCTCACCTCGAATATTTTCGTCAAAGCGAATCCACAATTCTCCATCACTAAAAGGTTTGATGGTCATTGCTCCTAATTCCATATCCAGATACTTGGCGACATCCCTCCCGAACTCGGGATTTGACCTACCACAAAACAGTTTGGGCTTCATTAGCGCTGTTTCCGTATTTTTGATTGGTGTTTATAGTGAAATTCAACTTATCAGCCCCATGACCTGACTTTTGTCAGATCGCAGGTGCAGTCAAGTTCTTTTTCGAGTTGAAATTTGTTCCGGGAGGAGGACTCGAACCCCCATTCTCGGCACCAAAAGCCGATGTCCTACCGTTGAACGATCCCGGAAGGGTAAATTTCAGTTGTGGGTGTGGGTAATCTGAGTATGGTAACGGTTTGTAAAAAACGATTGAGCAACCTGAGCGTGAGCTAGGTTGTCAAAGATGCCATATACAGTCGAGCCACTACCCGACAAACTGGCAAAAAATGCTCCCTGATGCAGGAGCTCCTCTTTGAGGATGCCAATTTCTGGATGTCTATGAAAAACAACAGATTCAAATTCATTTTCAAAAAACCGTACCAATGTTGCCTTATCTAAAAGGCGGCCAAAAGTAAACGGCGACTTAGGGGCTGTCAATGGTATTTTTAGTGCTTCAAATGCTTGTTTTGTCGAGATATGAATGGGTGGAATAATCAAAAGGAACGCCCCTTCGAAGCCCAACTCCAATTTATCCAGCTTTTCACCCACGCCCTGTCCGTGCTGTAAACCACCTTCAAGAAAGAAAGGCACGTCTGCACCGAGCTGTAGCGCGAGTTGATGGAGTTGTTGCTGAGATAAGGGTTTTTCAAGCAATCGGTTCAAACCTTTTAAAACGGCCGCACCATCTGCACTCCCCCCTCCAATACCTGAACCGGGGGGAACTTTCTTCTCCAGGACCAGCTCGATGGAAAAAGTAGTTCCGGACATTTTTTCAACTAATTCTACTGCACGAAGACAAATATTATTACCACCATCATCAAAGCTAAGCCCGGTCATTTCAAATGAGAATTTTTGAGCCGGTTTAAAGTGGAGGATATCACCCCAGTTCAGCTCCTGAAAGACCGTATCAAGATCATGATAACCATCAGGTCGCTTCTGGATGATTTTCAGGGCCAGGTTAACCTTGGTATGAGCGGGTATTGAAAAAGGTTTGAATGTCATGGTTATAAATTGGTTTGGGATATGTGAAACACCATGATTTTATCCAAGAACAAACCAAGTAACTATTGGGTCACCCAATAAGCCTACAGGTATTCAATAATGGCAAATAAAACAGCACTAGACAAAGCCGATCGAGGGAGTAATTTCCAACAGTATTTGACCCTCAATATTTAGTAACCTGTACAAAAGAGGGCTCTAAAGCTTGAATCATGCCGGCATTGATCGCCGCCCCCCCATCAAACAAGACATCTTCAACCAGACCCACACGAGCGGCCAAGCGACTTAATCTTCGGGCAATGGATTCATGGACTCCTCCAGCAATGGTTGCTTTGTCATTGCCTGCAGCAAGCAGAGAAATCAGTTCTGATTCTGCAAAAACAGCACAAGTACTATTAACCTGACAGGATAAATCTGATGTAGTCAAGTGAAGGTTTGCAAATTCCTCAATATCAAGCTCCAGATTGCGGGCGGCAATTTCCAGGAAGCGACCTGTCCCTGCAGCACATTTGTCATTCATAGCAAACTTATCCAAACTCCGATCCTCTTTAAGGCGAATCACTTTTGAATCCTGTCCCCCCACGTTTATGATCGTACGAATACTTGCGTAATCTGGACCCAGTGACTGAACACCTACGGCATTTGCCGTAATCTCATTCACCGCCTCATCACCAGCTTTGAACAATTTTCTACCATATCCAGTTGAAAGTGAAAGCGTCGAAATGCAGCCTGGGCTTTGGCGTTCATATCGTTGATTGGGTTGGCTTATATCTTTATCTCTTTATTCTCGTCAGCATCATAACGTTTGAAGAAGCCTTCTTCTGTGGCTGTGAAGACGGGGATTTTGGTGAAAGTGACTTTGAGGCAATCCTTTTCCGGACATGCTCCCACACATTTGAAACACATCATACAATCATCGGTTACGATATTTTTACTCACCACATCATCGGCGATTTCTTTGATTCCCACATCACAAACTCGAGAACAATTCCCACAAGTCGTACACTTATCCCCATCTTTGGTGAGTCTCAAAAATGCAAATTTAGAAAATATATATTGAAGAGCACTCATGGGACAAAACAGACAGAAAAAGCGTTTCTTCACAAACGCTCCCACTAAAAACAGTCCCGTTACGATCATCCTCAGCGCTGACATCACCAACGTAGTTGTTGAGCTAAAGTCGATGACCAATTGACTTGTATCTCCTGCAAAGAGAGGGAGGACCGTTCGGCCAGGACAAACCTGACAGAAGGGTGATGACATATCGTGGGAAGCATGCGGTAAGCCAAAGAATGAGTTACTCATACTGAGAGAAATGCCAATCAATAAGACCAGGAGTATATACTTGATGGCTTTGAGTCGTTTAAAGTTGTTATCCTCATATCTGGCAAACCGGAATCCCATTTTCCGCCTTAAACCAGTTATCCAGTCCTGGATGGTTCCTAAAGGGCAAACAAATCCACACCAAGCTTTATTCAGAAAGAGAAAAAAGACCAGAAATAATCCAAGACCCTTGAGAATAGCAATTCCACTAAAGCTGGCCAGATTAGCAAAAGTCGTATGGAACTGATGTTGAATAGCAATGAGATAACAGGTTCCACCGCTCGCCGGATTGTAAGGACATGCAAAAGTGGGGATACGTTCACTAATAGAAATATGAGCCAGGCCCCCATACATGAGCAGGATGAAGGTCAGAATCTGAACGATGGTTCTAAAACGATTTATGTTTCCATTGTTCAGGAAGGCACTAATCTTTTTCACTGAATACGATCTCCCTATAATCATGGCTGGTTTTCTTTCTATACACAAATATTCCTAAACTAATGATCATCATCGTGAACAGTATTGTGACCAAGCCCCACACTGTTGAAGTATAGATTTCCGCTGCTGGTCTGTATTTTTCTGAAACTGTGGTTTGATATTTCACCGTTTGATATGCTTGATTCTGAAAAACACCTGAATCTTGAGCTGTAAATTCAGCGACCAGGAGGTAGTGGTATATGTCCCGGTTATGGAACTCTTTGTCCTTCCCAAAATACTCCCCAATGAACTCAAATCTGACCAGGCCCTCAGCATCAGTGAGTTTTGATTTCTGCCAGCCATGGTGGGTGGAAAGGGTAACTTTTACGCCAGGAGCCGGTTGACCGTATTTCAAAAGCTGATACTCTACGATATCACCGGATGTAATAAAAGTGTGGTAATCCTCCCATTGAACCCGGGTCCTCACGATTTCTAAAGGGATGTTTTCGCCCCCATAATACGGACCTAAGTTTCTGGAGACATGTTCGTGGCCATTTCGACAACTATGATTCATCAATTCAGCTTGGATTGTTAAAACTTCTAGCGTTTTATTCTCAATGGTTTTTCCCAGGAGATACGTGTTATAAAAACCCTCCCCCAAGCCCTTGAGTTGTAACTCAAGGCCACCGGCAACCTTGGAAAGTTCATGTCTGATCGGTTCTGCCGCTGAAGTAAGTATGATTGTTTCAAGACTATCAAACCCTAATTGGTCTGGATAATCTGCCTCAAGGACCGACTCTCCCTGGCGAAGCCACAATGCCAAAGTTACGGGACCACGCCCCCGTTGTTTGATGGATGGCAGGCGATGCATTCCTGCAGGTTTTATTTGCCCTGCACGTTCTTGGGGTGGTATTTGAGAAAGCCATAAAACACCTGTATCAGTCCCAGAAAACAGAACGGATACAGAGAGAAGAAGGCCGAGAATTATTGATTTCACGATATCCCCTCTAGAATTTAATTCCAAATGTTAGGTTAAAATTTCGAGGCCATCCTGGATAGAAACTCTCGATCCATTCATATTCCCGCGTGCGATAATTGAATGCTGAGCGGGCAGAAGCAGAAGTAGCATATTGAATATCCATTACATTGTTAATACTTAGGGATGTCACCAACTTTTAATAAGTATAGCGTAATTTGGCATTCACTAAATGATGACCTTTGTAAACATGAATTTCTTCATTATCCATGTAAAATTCATCCATCCACTGGTAATCAAAACTCATACTAAGATCATCAAAAAGAGTGAGTCTCATGCCAGCACCAACTTGATTCTCAGGTGTTTTGGTTAAAGAGTTTCCTGCAAATTCAGGGTGATCGGTGAACGCGGTCTGAAGGTATGCATAATTTAGATAAACCATCATATTCGGCAAAACCATAGTATTCACCATTACCTCAACACCACTGTGCTCTAAATCCCCGATATTCTCAAAGAATTCTGTTTCACTATCCTTCACAATCTGATCGACAAAATTCATTTTGAAGGCTGAGAGCTGATAATTGATTCTATACCCAATCCCACCCCGAAGACCCAATTCAATATTACTGAGGTATTCTGGTTTTAAATCTGGGTTACTCTCAGGATCTGAGCTGAATAAATTATCCATTACAGGAGGATTAAAACCTCGTCCCCAATTACCAAAAATTGTCAGGCGTTCCATGGGATTATAGGCAAATCCAAATTTTGGGCTGACCGCTCCAAGGCTCGTGTTTGCAGATGTATTGCTACTATCTGGCTCAAAATCATCCTGCCAATCATAGTCCACATTATCGTAACGAAACCCGATGGTCGTGGTCAGGTTTGCCAGAATTGAAATATCTGTTTGTCCGTATAAACCGTTAATTTGGTAGATACTCGTTCCATTTCCGATAATATCTCCAATACTGCCATCATCGGTATCCCGGTTATAGGTTTTGGAAACACCTGTTTCCTCATCATGGCTGGTTCCTACCACAAGCCTAACCCGGTCCTCTAAAACCCTGGAGTGAAGTCGCATCTAAGGTTCCCAGGCTTTTGTGTTCAGTAGATAAGCGGGTGTTGAATTTTTTTGTATCAAAGGTATTACGGTCCAGATAGCCATCAGAGGTATAAACGAGAGCATTTGTGTAAACCCCAATATTTCCCAGGGTTGTGCCTAACTGTCCCGAGATACGTTTGGTGTTATAGGCTCCGCCAGTATAACTAAGAGAACCCTCTAAACTTTCAGGGGCCTTCTTTGTGACAATATTAATGACGCCCGTAATCCCATTAGGACCATATAAAGCGGAAACAGGTCCTTTTAAAATTTCTACCTTTTGGGCATTCTCCAGGTTTATACCTTCAAAAACAGAACGTCCCATGGCCTCATTGACGGATATACCATCCACCAGCACTAAGATGCCTCGAGTCACATAGGTATGTAAGCCCACGCCTCGAAAGGTGACCACATTATTTTCATTATGGAATTTGTCCTGAGTGAAAACACCAGGGACTCGCGTTAGAATATCCTGAACATTCCTGCTATCACTTTGGCGCAATTCACTTTCATGGATCATGTAAACCGATCCACCAATATTTTTTACATCCTTGTTGATCTTAGTGGCAGTAACAACACTCTCTTCAGCTTTCAAAAGTACTGGCTTTAAGTATAACGAAACTGCGACCTCTAACCCACTCACAACCGCTACGATTGAGCCTTCAGTACGATATCCCATCATGGAGGCTTTGATTTTGTACTTCCCGGGATTGATGTCAGAAAGGGTAAAGACACCCTCACTATCTGTGATATCTCCTACTGAAACCTTATTGATATAAACTTGTACATCTGTGAGTGGTTTCCCTGTTTCAAAATCTACAACCAGTCCAACAACGGCTCCGGTCGTTTGTCCCATTAAGCTATTTAAACCAAATAGAGTAACTGCCATCACGATGCTCTTAAAGAATTTCACATCTCACCTTTCTTCACAACAAAACCTTCAGCATAAATGCCAAGTTAATGTATTCTCCCCATTAATTATTACGTGTGTTCTAGAATTAGATTTAACGAAGCGGCAATGAGCTCACAGAACCATGCTGTAATACCAAATTCTGTGCCTCTGGGTTCTTCAATATGAGTTTCATTGACTCGGAAGATACTCTCTCTCGAATTAATGATCCGTTCATGACAAAAATATGATTTGGTCTTATTTAAAGAACCTTGCTTCCCCTATCACATCACCTGCATAGTTGATTCAATAAATCATTCACACAAAAAGCGGGGAGTGATGAGGAAAATCTATTTCCGTTTTGATTGGCGATTAAGCGATTGGAATGGGTGAGGGAGGTTCCCAATTGAGGGATTCATAACAATTGATATCATTTCTATATTTTTCTCTAACTGGCGTATTGACATTTTGAACCAGTTCCCCAAACTGAAGAAAGGAATCAAGATGTCCTGGAATAACAAAAACCGTCTCGTGAGGCTCCATACAACCACAACTTGATAAACTCTGGGTCGAACAACAATCGCCACCACAAGATCCACCCTCATCCTGACAACCACAAGAGCAGGTGGTTTTACTGGAGGCATGGACGATTTGCTTGACGCTAAAATTCTGGACAGAGATGATGAGTGAAAATATTGCCAGCATGAGACAACTCATGACCATGCGCAGAATTCTCCGTATATTTTCCACCCTGTTTTTCATCATGCTAGAATCTATGAGCCATCAAAGTGATTTCAACAATCAAATATTTTGGTTGTTAATTATTTACATCAGTATTAATATCTGCTAAATAACAACAATGCTATTATGTTTGAACTATAGCTATCCTGTTTTATTTACTTCACTTACCACCTGTATTTATGAGCCTGAAACCATTAAAGCTAATTTCACACTACTGTCAACATTATTATTTAACACTACACATATATATATTTACAAATGATTGTGATTTGCAGTTATTATTGCTAGACAATATCCTTTCTGGATATTTAATTCAACGGTACGGTAAAAAAATTGGGATTTAGATTCAGTCACTTGAGATTTAATTTCATTTTTATTCGTGACAATAACTGTAATATTTATACGGAGTTTCCATTTCTTTCCAAAACTTTGATGAGTATAAGTGGTAATCGCAACTGTTTATATTGTAATAGATCGACAAACAGGTTAAACCGAGGAGGATTCAATGATATTTAACCTTAAGAGGACAGCTGTCCTCACTCTGGCAATCGTGCTTGTATTTGGCTTCGCCAGTCAAGCATTTGGCCAGGCAGCCCTGCAGAAAGTGATGCAGGAACGTGGATTGACAGAGAAAGATATTCTCGCTGCTGCTAAAACCTACACGCCTACTGGTGGTCGCGATGAATATATCGTGTTCAGTTCCGGTGGTCAAAGTGGCCAGGTAATCGTCTATGGAATTCCATCCATGCGGATCCTGAAGTACATTGCCGTTTTCACACCAGAACCATGGCAAGGCTATGGCTTTGATGATGAGTCAAAAGAAGTCCTAAAGGGCGGACGGATTCTCGGTAAAGACATCACCTATGGTGACTCCCATCACCCAGCCTTTTCTGAAACTGATGGTGAATATGATGGCCGTTATGTCTTTATTAATGACAAAGCCAACCCTCGTCTTGCTGTAATCGATCTTCACGATTTTGAAACCAAGCAGATTGTTGCTAATCCTTTCTTTAAATCCGATCATGGTGGGGCATTTGTAACACCTAATACTGAATATGTAATGGAGGCCAGCCAGTATGCTGCTCCTTATTCAACCGACTATGTGCCGATCGAAGATTTTAATGATAAGTACCGCGGTGGCCTGACCTACTGGAAATTTGATGCTGAAAAAGGCCGTTTGATCAATGATGAATCTTTTACCTTTGTGCTACCTCCTTATAGCCAGGATCTAAGTGATGCTGGTAAAGGTCCCAGTTATGGTTGGGGTTTCACAAACTCATTTTGTACTGAGCGTTATGTTGGTGGTATCGAGAGTGGACGTCCTCCTTTTGAAGCAGGCTGTTCCTCAAAAGATACCGACTTCATGCATGTGACGAATTGGAAAAAAGCTGCTGAATTAGCTGCCAAAGGTAAGTTTGAAAAAGTTAACGGCCAGTACCTGATCACCATGAAGCAAGCTGTGAAGTATAAACTGCTTTACCTCATTCCAGAACCAAAGAGCCCTCACGGTGTTGATGTAACACCAGATGGCAAGCACATTATCGTGGCTGGTAAGCTTGATAGTCATGCCTGGGTCTATAGCTGGGCCAAGATCGAAAGAGCCATCAAAAAGAAACAGTTTGAAGGCAAAGATCCTTACGGTATCCCGATCATTGCATTGGAAACTGCCCTGGAACGTTCTGTGAATGTTGGTCTGGGACCACTGCACACCCAGTTTGATTCTGAAGATGGTGTTGTTTATACATCCATCTATGTTGATTCTCGAATCACAAAATGGAATTACAAAACGGGTAAAGTTTTGGATATGATTCCGATTCATTACAATGTGGGACACTTGATGACCATGGAAGGTGACTCCAAGTCTCCTGATGGCAAGTACCTCGTTGCATTGAATAAACTATCCATTGATCGTTTTAATCCAGTTGGCCCATTGCATCCACAGAACCATCAGTTGATTGATATTAGTGGCTCAAAAATGTCGTTACTCTATGATATGCCAATTCCGCTGGGTGAGCCCCATTATGCAGTCGCCATTAAAGCTGATAAACTTCAGCCTGCAGTTCGTTACAAGTCAGGTTGGAACAGTCGTACCGATAGCCGCTCTCCATTCCGGACTCGTGCGGGTCGCGAACGGATCGAACGTAAGGGCAACAAGGTTGATATCTATGGAACCTTGATCCGCTCACACATCAATCCTGAGATCATTACTGTCACTGAGGGTGATGTAGTATCTTTCCACTTGACTAATCTTGAGCGGGCGCAGGATGAAGTCCATGGTTTTGCCATGTACGGTCACAATGTACAGTTATCAGTTGAGCCGGGTAAAACTGCCTCAGCCACATTTACCGCTGATAAAGCTGGTGTCTATCCATATTACTGTACTGAATTCTGTTCGGCTTTACATCTTGAGATGCAGGGATATCTTCTGGTTAAGCCCAAGGGCTACAAAGACGTCAAGAAGAAGATCGTAGAAGGTCATAAGTATACCAAGTCTGACTATGAAACCCAGGTTGCAACCAACATCGCGACTCAAGAAATCATCAATCAGGTTGTGGGGTATATTACCGAACGGAACTACACAGATTTTGCAATTGTAGTCGCCTTGGTTGAAGATGCAACCGATCAACTCGGATTTGCTGATGAAGCTAAGAAGAAGTCTGAAGCGGCTGCCCTGAAAGGGGATTACCAGAATGCCATGCTTTGGGCCAATCAATGGTGGCAATATCAGGTTAAAACAGCTGACTTAGGTTTGCGTGCCAAAACTCATCTCGATGAGAATGGCGCAAAAAAACTTAAGTAATCAGCAGTCTCTAACCCTGGATAAAGGGTAATATTATCAATGTGTCGGGTTCCGGAAGAAAATCAACGGGGACCCGGCACATTTTATGTTAGTAGCAGTATTTATTACACGCAATAGAAGTGAAGGATATAATATGAAATGGATTAATTCGAAAATGGTACTCGTGGTCAGCTTGGCTACCTTGGTCTCCATTTCTGCCTGTGGTGGTGGAGATAGTGAGAAAGTCAAACCAGTAAGCGAAACCAAAGAAGCCGTAAAGGCTGCACCAGAAAATATAGCAGTCGCTGAAAATTCAGCTGGCGCTGAGTTGTACAAAACCAAAACTTGTTTTACCTGTCACGGTATGGACGGCAAAACGCCCATTCTACCTCAATATCCAAATATCGCTGGACAAACTGCAGAATACGCCCTACAGCAAATGATCGATATCAAAGCCGGTACACGTGCAAATGGTATGACGGCTGCCATGAAGGGCATCATGCACCTGGTTTCAGATGAAGAAATGAAATTGTTGGCTGAATATGTTTCTACTTTTCCTCGCCGTGAGGGTGGTCTTTCCATGGCAGAAGATTCTGAAGGTGCCAAACTTTTCAAAACCAAGACCTGCTTTACTTGTCACGGAGCTGATGGCAAAACCCCACTCCTTCCGAACTATCCGAAAATTGAAGGTCAGAGTGCCGAATACGCTCTGCAACAAATGCAGGATATCAAAAGTGGTGTTCGCAACAATGCTCAAACGGCTGCCATGAAGGGCATCATGCATTTGGTTACTGACGAAGAAATAGCCACGTTGGCAACCTACATGTCCACTTTGGTAAAATAGATCAAAGACTTAAAGAGAGATATCATGAAAAAATCAACACTCCTAATATTGACTGCATTGCTCCTCACCATCATGCCCCTTAGTGCTCAACAGCATTGGATGAATGAAGGAGGCGAGCGGGAAAATGCATTGAACCTAAAACCAGACCTTGAAAATGGCCTCGATGTATTCGAGGTTTGTTCTGGTTGCCACCTCCCTGAAGGCTGGGGCAGCAAAGAAGGCACCTTTCCCCAAATTGCTGGCCAGCTAGCCCCCGTTTCAATCAAGCAATTAGCTGATATTCGCGAGCTTAATCGTGATAATCCAACCATGTACCCTTTTGCACTTCCCCGCTCCATCGGTGGTCCCCAGGCTCTGGCAGATGTGGTTGCATATATGGAAAACCTACCGATGAATCCAGACAATGGCAAAGGTGAGTGGGCTGCCGGCACTTCAGAATTCAAACAGGGCAAAAAGCTCTACCTTGATAACTGTATCCAATGTCATGGTAATACAGGTGAAGGTGATGCCACAAAGTTTTACCCCTTAATCCAGGGTCAGCACTACAACTATATGCTACGTCAATTTGAATGGATCCGTGACGGAAAACGCCGTAATGCCAATCCTGACATGGTTAAGCAAATTGTCGGATTTAGCGATAAAGATATGCAGATGGTGATCAACTATGTCTCACGTATCCCCGTACCCAAAGAAAAACTCGCTCCAAGCGCTGACTGGCTAAATCCAGATTTCGATTGATAGGAAACAAGATGTCTGCACAAATGATTTCATTTCTTAAGACCAAATTGCCCATCCTTGTGGCAGTACTTTTGCTGATCCCGATCTATAGCCTGCCCGTTTGGTGGGTCTCACTAACCGCCCCAAATTATCCCGTGGAAGCTTTCCCGGATGGCGTCAAAATTCACTTTCACATGAATGGTGTCTTTAACGGCTGCCAAGCTATTGAAAGTGATGAGATAACCGAGGATGAAACACTGGATTGTGTTCATGAAATGGATACAATTAATCACTATGTCGGCATGTATCCCATTGCATCAGGTGGCGCTCTAGAGAACTCACTTTCCATCTTCTTGATGACCATGCTAGGCGTCATGATGCTGGGTTATCTGATTGATGATCCCAAACAGCGTATGATCGGACTATCGGTTGGTTTCTCAATTACGGCTGTCTGGTTGTTGCTGGCTCTTTATATGCCTGATGGACTCAACTTCCACAACGCTGATTACCTGAATGCTCGCGTGGTTGCGCTAGGGCAAGAAGGTGATGATACCGATGACAAACCCATGACTGCCGGTGAAGCTCTGATAGCCACTCTTAAGGCCTCCCTTGCTGGTAGCGGTGTAGAAGTCGCTGAAGATGAGGACAATGATGCCAATCTCAGTCTGAAAGAAAAGGACATTGCTTTTCTAAAGGATGCTTTTAATTCCAGTCAGAAAAAGTTAGCGATTAGTGAAGAGTGGGAAGGGACTGGGATGCAGCTGTTAACCTGGCACTATCGCACCAGTCTTGCTCGCTATTTCAACGATCCGGACAAAATTGATCCGATGGTGAAAGCCATGGGGATGGCCGGAAACATTGTGACCGGGTTTATTTTGATCATCATGGCTACCCTGGTGTTTGTCACCCGCAAAACGGGTAGCATTTTCCACAAAGCCTTGATCCTGATACCTATCACACTTCCTGCTCTATTTATTTTGGAGTATTCAACCTGGTTGGGTTGGTATGGTCACCGTATGAATGACATGGGTGCCTTCACCCTTAAGCCCTTCATGCCCACCGTTTTTGGACAAGGCAAGGTTGCTCAATTCACAACCAACTCCTATCCACATGTCGGTTTCTTTTTAATGTTGGCTGTATCAGCACTCCTGGTGTATGCCATGCTTGCTAAACGAAATGAGGAAGCCGAGAATCAACGGGATAGTGACTAAATTTCAAACACAACAGACCAATGGTCTGACAAATTATGGGAGGAAGGGTCTAATGGTCCTTCCTCTGCTTATAATCCTGTTCACCACAGGTGTTTACGGCGCTTATCCAGCCTTTCAAGATTTGGTTGATAAAGCCGGAAAAAATGCGATTCTCATACCAGAACCAGGCATCTATGCCGGTCCTGTTGTTTTAGAGTTCCCCATTAGCATTGATGGTCAAAACAAGGTCACCATTGATGGCGGCGGGAAAGGATCGGTTATCTATATTGAGACCGATGGCGCAACTGTTAAAGGGCTACATCTGACTAACTCTGGTAAATCCCATAATGATATCGACGCAGGGGTTCAGATTCGGGGCAATTTTAATGTGGTGAAAGACAATGTTATTGATGATTGTCTTTTCGGTGTGGATTTACAGCAATCTGACTTTTGTATCGTGCGGCGTAATCATATTTCATCCAAGGATTTTGACCTGGGTCAACGAGGAGATGCGATTCGACTCTGGTACAGTTTTAACAATAAAATTGAAGATAACAGTATTATCAATTCCCGTGATATGGTGATCTGGTATTCAGCAGATAATGCAATTACTGGAAACACCGGGACCAATAGTCGCTACTCCCTCCATTTTATGTACTCGCGCTACAACCTGGTTGAGAACAACAGTTATTACAATAATACCGTTGGAATCTTTCTAATGTACAGTGATGGTATCATTGTTCGTAATAATCTGATTGCCCACGCAGCCGGTCCTACCGGGATTGGAATTGGTTTTAAAGAGACCTCCGATGTGATCATTGAAGACAATGAGATTCTGTATTGTGCAAGTGGGATGTATATCGACATTTCTCCCTTCCAGCCAGATGAGATAAACACCTTTACAAATAATTTGATTGCTTATAATGGCATCGGAATCCGATTTCTAAATGACTGGCACGGCAATGAATTTCGTCTGAATCAATTCGCTGGAAATTTAACCCAAATTGCTGTTGGCGGTGGTGGTGGTGCCAATCACAATGTTTGGGAAGGCAACTATTGGAGTGATTTTGAGGGCTTTGATTTGGATGGGGATAAAATTGGTGATAAGCCTTACGAGTTATATAGTTACGCCGATCGGATCTGGCAGGATGTGGCTTTCGCCCAGTTTTTTAAAGGTTCTCCCATGTTGGAAGTTCTGGATTTCCTGGAGCGCCTCGCACCTTTTGCTGAACCCTTACTGATCCTCCAGGACCACACGCCCAGTATTGATCCCATTGAACCCGAAGTAAAAGCCAAACAATATGATGAGGGGCGTAAACGATTATTAGAATTACTAAACGACAAGGATGATGAACCGGAAGATAATCGCCCCAGGTTCTGATAAGATAACGGCATAACATGAATTTATACCGTTCCCGGTTTCCGTCTTTGCGAGGGAAGTATGACCGTGGCAATCTCAAGTTCGAAATTGCGGCACTTTCCCAATTCGCCAATGATAATTGACAGCGACAGTCAAATATTTTAGTCACTGGATAGTTTGATGAGGTAATATGCGCATGAGTATCATTAAAACAAGTAGACGAAAATTTCTGAAAAGCTTAGCTTTCGGATCAGCTGCAGTTGGTGCTGCCATTTTGGGTATTCTCCCAGCCATCAAGGGCTGGGTTCGTAAAATGCGACCACCTGGCGCTCTCAATGAGCCTGATTTTTTGGCGTCCTGTATTAAATGCGGACAGTGTGTCCAGGTCTGCCCGGTTGATGCCATCAAATTAGCTGATCTTAGTGATGGTATCGGTGTAGGCACGCCCTATATCGCTGCCCGCGACCAAGCCTGTGATTTTTCCTGTGATGGCCTCCAATGTGTATTGGCTTGCCCCACTGGCGCCCTTACTCACGAAATTAATTATGCCCACGAAGCTGAGATGGCCATTGCCAAGGTAGTGGCTCTGTCTGGCTGTCTGGCAGTTAATGGCCAAGGCTTTAAAGGAATGGCGAGGGGACCTGATTTTGAGGGAAAACTACGCTACAATGAAATTGACCGCTGGAATCCCATTCCCCTGAATGAACACCCCTATGATTTGGAAAGTTGTGACCTATGTGTCACTCATTGTCCCATCGAAATTCGTTACGCCCAGTGTGAAGCTGGCAATCCACCATCAGGGGAAGAACGTCAATGTCCCCCTGAGCACGCTATCCGCATGAAACCTCTGGAAGAGTATGGGGGTAATTTCTTTATGCCTGAGATTCTCGAAGGTTGTGTTGGTTGTGGTGTTTGTGAAATGATTTGTCCGGTCGATCCACCTGTCATTGTTATGGAAGCGTATCCAGGATCAGGGAGAATCTTATGAGTTTACTCACCCAATCTCTCGCCCAACTTTTTGGTAAGAAACCTAGCAAACCAGATCCCTCTGAATTTTCTGAAGAGGCCAACAGGATTCATGAGGAGCATCGCAAAAGAAGATCAAAGTCTGAAATTCTGGCCATCCATGAAGCCCGTGAAGCTCAAGCCAAGAATACCTTTTGGCGGAGACGACGTTGGGGTGTTTTGATTTCCGTCAATTTGTTCTTTGTGGCCTCCAGTGTGCTCCACATTAATGCGCTAGAAGGTGCCCTGACAGGCTCGCGCTTCGTTGGTTTTCACATGGCTGATCTGAACTCTGCTCTACAAGTCATGCTGGCCTTTAAACACGTTTTAATCAATCTCTTGATTGGTACCATAACCATTGCTTTTATCTGGTGGTTACTCGGCGGCCGTACCTTTTGTGCCTGGGTTTGCCCTTACCACCTATTGGCCGAATGGGCTGAAATCCTGCATCTCAAGCTGAAAGCCAAGGGTTGGGCGATGGACATCAAATTTGAACGTGGAACTCGCACTTGGCTTTGGCTCATTTTTGCTGCCCTGGCTTTTATAAGCAGCTACACCGTATACGAAACGATCTCACCTACAGGTATTCTGAGTCGGGCATTAATCTATGGTCCTGGACTAGCTTTGATCTGGGTCGCCCTGATCTTACTTTTTGAGATTTTCTTTTCCAGAAGGGCTTGGTGTCGATATGCCTGCCCCATTGGATTGACGTATGGTCTGGTTGGCGCCACATCCCCCATGAAGGTTCAATATCATCTGGATGACTGTTTCCATGATGGTGCTTGCCGTCAGGTTTGTCTGGTTCCCCACGCACTGGAAATTACAAAACCCCAACGTGCCACAGAAGCCCATGTAGATATTGGCGCTGATTGTACCCGCTGTGGTCGTTGTGTTGAAGTTTGCCCCACCCAATCACTCACATTTGAATTCAAAGGACTAAGTAAAATAAAATGATCCAACTGAAATCACTTAAAAAAACCTTTCGGAAAACCCAAGTACTCCGCGGGCTTGACCTCAACCTGGCCAAAGGCGATCGTATGGCCCTGGTTGGTTCCAATGGTGCTGGTAAAACCACGTTAGTCCGATGCCTACTGGGACAGTATACTTTTGAAGGTGAGGTGTTGGTAAACGGACTCTCTCCCCGCGAAAATCGTCGTGAGGTTTTGAAACGAATTGGCTTTGTCCCTCAATTACCACCTCCCATAAAAATGACCGTTGAGCAACTCGTCCACTTCTCAGCTGATCTTTGTGATGCCGATCCAGAAGAGATGCTCGGAGTTGCCGCCAAACTGGGCTTGCCGATTGATGAAGTACGCAACCGGGTATTTGTACGAATGTCTGGTGGGGAAAAACAGAAACTACTGATTGGAATTGCGTTGGGTCGTGAAGCCGAAATATTGATCATGGATGAACCAGCAGCCAATTTGGATCCAGAAGCCCGTCAGGTCTTTTTCAATCTACTGGCGGAACGTTTGGATCGAGTTACGATGATTATTTCAAGTCATCGACTCGATGAAGTCTCCGCCCTGGTGAATCGAGTCGTTGAACTTGATCGTGGCTTGGTAGTGTTGGATGATCATGTTGATGACTCCGTTGACATGAGCAGCGTCCTAAATTGTAGTATTGAATTATCACAACCCAACGATGCCTTTAGTAAATCTATCTCAGAATGGGGCTTCACGCTCAAGGATGACAGCTGGCAGGGACAAGTAGCAGGTCCCGATCGTTTACGCTTCCTGGGCGTTCTCTCGCGTTATGCTGGTCTGATTCAAGGGCTTGAGATGAAAACACCAGGACAAAATTAATGCTACGCAAAGTATTATTAGTTCTCGTGCTGGTCATGGGATTCCAGGGACTCATCATTTCCTGTTCTGGAGAAGAGAAAACCGGTCCTGAAGAAGTCCGCTGGGATCGGATATCATGTGACCTTTGCCGTATGGCAGTCAGTGATCATTTCTATTCAGCCCAGGTTCGGGGAGGACCAGAAGGTCGGCGCGCAAAAGTTTATTATTTTGATGATTTGGGTTGTGCTGCACTCTGGTTGGTGAATCAGGACTGGAAAAACGATCCTAAGACAGAAATCTGGGTCAATGATTTTCAATCAGGTGAATGGCTTAATGCCAAAGAAGCTGTATATGTTGGCGGCAATATAACCCCTATGGATTTTGGCTTGGGTGCTACCATGGAAAGTTCGGACAAAACCTTAAGCTATAAACAAGCGATCAAGCATATTTATCAGGATGAAGAGCGTAAACAGCAAAAGCGTGCTCGTGACATCAACAAACCTTTATTAGAGAACAGGGAACATTAATGAAGCATCTACTACGTATGGCTCGGACTGACATCGGCGAATCTATCCGTGCCCGCTGGTTTTTCGTCTATACCGTGGTTTTCGGAACCATTATGGTGGGTCTTTTAGTCTCTGGGTTAACCGAATCCAGAATTATGGGCTTTACCGGTCTTTCACGTCTCCTCGTCACTTACATTCAAATTACCATGGCAATTTTACCGATCTTCATGTTGATCACGACGGTCCGTTCAGTTGTGGGTGATCGTGAAGCTGGGGTTTATGAATATATGCTTTCACTGCCAGTGGGTTTAGCTGCCTGGTACTGGGGAAAATTGCTCGGTCGTTTTATCGTAATTTTTCTCCCCGTAATCCTAGCTATGATGCTAGCAGTCGCCTGGGGACTAATCAAGGGTGTCACCATTCCCTGGTCACAGGTCTTACTCTACACCGTTCTTCTGGATGCTTTGATCATTTGTTTTTTAGGAATTGGGATGCTGATCTCAACCCTCTCAAAATCTACAGATGTGGCTCAGGGAGCTGCCTTTATGATCTGGTTATTCCTCTTACTCTTCCTGGATTTAATCTTGTTGGGTACTTTAATCCGGGAGGGTTTACCAGCAGAGATGGCTGTGGGTATCGCGCTTTCAAACCCACTCCAGGCGTTTCGAACAGCCACCATGTTACTTTTTGATCCTCAATTGGTATTATTGGGACCTTCTGCTTATGTGATTTTAGATCTCTTTGGCCGAATCGGGTATATTTGGTGGGCGATGGCCTATCCACTGTTCATTGGATTTTCAACAGCTGGTCTGGGGTATTGGGTTTTCCGTAGACGGGATTTGTCCTGATCCGGCTGGGATTCACCTCAACTAAGCTGGGTTTCTTATCACGTAGAACCAAGGGCGGGTCTGAGAATGGTGCCAAACGCTCCATCAAGTCAATCATTTCCAACATGGGGGTCCCCCTAAAAAAGCGAGCCATATCCCGATCCATCCATAATCTCTCAGAATAGAGGTAGGATGAGTAGGGCGTATCACCTATTCCATCCCCATTTAGATCAAACCCAGTGTAATCATCCCAATAATTTCCCACCCAGTCATTGTCTACTGCGGCACTGGGATGGGTGACGACCACTTGTTGAAAATTCCCCCTGAAAACATTGTTATGTAAAACATGACCACCCCTGTCGCCATAGAAATAGATCGCCACATCGTTGTAGGCGAAGGTGTTACCAATGAGCGAAATGGTGTTCTCCGGGAAAATGGGGGCATTGGCAGTCAACCCAATGGCACAGTCTAGAATTTCATTTCCTTCAAACAGAACCTTGGAACTGCCTTTGACGGCCATGGCACTGCCCATCAATTTATTTTGATGCTGAAAGCGATTGTTACGAATGATCACTGAATCCGAGTAGATACTGATGATGCCGTGCTCATTGTGGTGAAACAGATTACCAGCAATCTCACAACCTGGTGAAAATATGAGTTCGATTCCAATCCTACCATTCAGTACTTCGTTATCTTTAAAATAATTGCTAGGCGAGTTGGTGAAAAAGACATCTCTTACGCCCTCCAGTTTGTTTTCCTCGATATGATTGGAAACACTATTCCAAAGACGAATTCCTTCACCTCTCAGGGTTAGGGGGCGATCAATAGATGTGATTGAGTTGCGTCGAATAGTACTTTCTACAGCACTTTTCAAGTGGATTCCAAAGAGTACATTTTCAAGGGTGTTATCCTCAACCAATATGCCAGCATTGACCTGATCATGGGATAACCCTGAATTGATGATACGAAGATTCCGAACAACAGCTCCATCAGCCAGAATAGTAAGAACCGTTCCGGAAGTGTCCCCATCCAGGGTCACCTCAACCTCCACCATCAAGAATAATGGCCTTACGAATGGTTATAGCGCCCTTGTAAGTCCCGGGAAGAGGTTTAAGCGTTTGGCCTTCAGGGGTGAGATCAACAAAGAGTTGTAAGGCTGATACTTGAGCCGCAAGGGGCTGAATCAGAAACATCAGAAACACTAAACTTTTTTATCGGAAATATTGTCTTTAACAATCACATAACGATGAATCAGAAATCCAATGACTACGGCTACAATTAGGATGGTAACCACAGTATTATAGCGTTTTAGATACACACCTATCTGCTCCCAATTCTCACCAATTGAACTTCCCACCCAGATCAAGGTTCCGTTCCAGAGTAGACTTGAAATGGTTGAAAGGATTAAGACTTTCCAAATTTTAAGTTCACCAATTCCAGAAAAGAGTCCGACAACACTTCTAAGCCCGGCTAGAAATCGATTGATCAGAACCACTCCATAGCCCCACCTATCAAAGAGACCTTCAACACGCTCCAGGCTGTTACTGGAAAACCAGGTTTGTTGTTTGGAATACATAAATCCACGGCCGTATTTATAACCAATAACGTATAGTGTCATAAACCCCATAACACTGCCCAACAGGGTGGTCATCATGGCCATAAGGAAAGATAACTCTCCTCGACCCACCAGATATGCTCCGAAGATCAATATGGTATCACCTGGAATAGGGGGAAATATATTTTCAATATAAGATGCTAAAAATACGGTAACAAAGACAAGCCAGGCAGGCGCTTGTTCTATATACTGAAATAATGTATCTAACATGTGACAAGCCGTCTCTTTTTGCCACAGATCCACACAGATGAACACGGATTAATAAAAATGAGGGGGCTTTCGTTGCGGCTTTCTAAAATGTCCCTTTTTCCTGATGGATAGAGTATGTAAAGCTGCAAAGTATCTCTAATTATCGTTGACTTTGCCATGAGAAGTAGGTTCATCACCAAGTTCGATCAGTTATTTTTAATGATTATTAAATGGTTTCTATTAAAAAAACCATCTGTGTTTTATCAGTGTGCATCTGTGGCCGAATATGGTTTTCTACTCAGATATCCTGGCCAATAAACAGACAGCTTGAGCTACCACAGCATCACCGGTTCCAGTCATCCCTAATCCTTCGGTAGTCGTGGCTTTCACAGAGACTTGCTCAAAAGAAATCTCCAATGCATCAGCAAGCTTCTGGCGCATCTTTGGTAAAAAATCCATCACTTTAGGTCTCTGGAGAATCAGGGTTGCATCCAGATTCGAAACACGATAACCACGGTCCTGAATCAGATTCGAAACATGCTTCAAAAGATCAATAGAGTATACGCCTTCATATTCAGCTGATGTATCTGGAAAGTGCTGACCGATATCCCCCAAAGCCAAAGCACCAAGCACGGCATCTGCAATGGCATGGGTCAAAGCATCCCCATCAGAATGTCCCAGAGTCCCTTTCTCAAAAGGAATTTTAACTCCTCCAAGAACCAAATCACGACCCTCCACAAGACGGTGGACATCATAACCTGTACCTATTCTCAGGTGAGGTGTTAGGGGCTGGGTGTTAGGACTTTCGGACATGTTTTTCTCTAGAGTTACGCTTTTTATCTAATAAACATGGCATCGCCATAGCTAAAGAAACGATAGCCCTTTTCGATAGCAATTTTATATGCATTCAAAACCTTCTCCTTTGAGGAGAGAGCAGAAATCAGCATCAGCAGGGTTGATTTAGGCTGATGAAAATTTGTAATTACACCATCAATTACACGAAAAGTATAGGGTGGATAAATAAATTTATTGGTCCAACCATCACCCGCTTCAAGTTCCCTGGGATACATAACGGCCGATTCAAGTGCCCGAACAACAGTGGTTCCAACTCCAATAACTCGGCGCCCCTCTAATTTAGCCTTCTTGATGGCGGCAACTGTTTCTTCTGGGACATTGAAGTATTCAGCATCCATTTGGTGCTTGGTGATATCTTCAACATTTACGGGTCGGAAGGTTCCTAGTCCAACATGGAGAATCACCGTATGGATTTCTACGCCTTTGTCCCGGGCTTTTTGCAAAAGAGCCTCGGTAAAGTGAAGACCAGCAGTGGGAGCTGCTACGGCACCACGATGCTCAGCGTACACGGTTTGATAACGTTCCTTATCCTTTTCATCTGCTTCACGGTTTATATAGGGAGGTAAAGGCCAATGACCCACTTCATCCAGAATAGAAAAGAAGTCTGTGCCTGTTTTGTCAAAGCGGATAACTCGGCCACCAGAGACTGTATTGTCAACAACATCACAGGTAATCTTGTCGCCGATAACCAGTTTATTGCCAACCCGTACTTTCCGAGCAGGCTTAACCAACGTCTCCCAAAGATTGTTACCCAGTTCTCTCAGTAAAAACAATTCGATCTCAGTATCTGTTTTGTCTTTGCGTGCATATAATCTGGAGGGGAATACTTTGGTATTATTGATAACAAGAACATCGCCCTCGTTAAGAGCATCCACGATACTTGAAAATTTCTTATGCTTAATATCCCCTGATTCGGCATCCATGAGCAGAAGTTTCGATCCGTCTCGTCTTGCAGTAGGGTGTTGGGCAATTAATTCATCTGGTAATTCATAATCAAAGTCTGACAGGGTTAGAGCTTTAGCGCGATCAAACAACATATATTATTCTTTCTCTTTTTGAAATAAACTGGTTTGCGGTAACTCGGTTTTAAGCACAAAGCCTAAGTGACGATATGCAAGGGATGTCGCCTGGCGACCTCGGGCGGTCCTGGTCAGAAACCCCTCCATTATCAAGAAGGGTTCATAAACTTCCTCTAGCGTATTCGCCTCTTCTCCAACAGCGACAGACAAGGAGTTCAGACCAACTGGTCCCCCCTCGAATTTTTCGATAAGGGCTGTGAGAATACGCTTATCCATATCATCCAGACCATACTCATCTACATTTAACATCGCCAGCGCATCATCAGCGACCTGCTTATTGATGGACCCATTGCCTTTTACCTGAGCGAAATCACGGGCTCTACGTAAAAGACGATTTGCAATACGCGGCGTTCCACGACTGCGTTTGGCTAATTCCAAAGCACCCTCATCATCAATAGGTACATTCAGAATATTTGCGGATCTCTTAATTATTTGTTGAAGATGAACAGCTTCATAGAAATCCATCCTTAACACAACACCAAACCGAGCACGCATCGGGGGTGTTAACAGGCCAGCCCGAGTGGTCGCTCCGACAAGAGTGAATGGCTCCAGGTTCAACTGAACACTGCGAGCACTGGGTCCCTTGTCAATCATTATGTCAATTCGGTAATCTTCCATGGCTGAATAGAGGTATTCTTCAACGACGTGATTTAAACGGTGAACCTCATCAATGAAAAAGACATCTCGTTCATCCAGATTGGTGAGTAAGCCTGCTAAATCAGCAGCTTGGGCCAGAACCGGACCAGAAGTAATCTTGATATTGGCGCCCAGTTCTTTGGCAACCAACATGGACAGAGTGGTTTTCCCAAGTCCGGGAGGACCAAAAAGTAGAACATGGTCCAGGGCTTCATTGCGCTGTTTTGCTGCTTCGATAAAAATCTTTAGCTGATCAACGGTTGTTTTTTGACCTACAAAATCATCCAGGCTCTGCGGGCGTAAAGCACGATCGAATTCCTGCTCTTCTGTTAACTGTTGGGGTTGGGTCAAGTCGGTCATTATGTGTCTGTATAACTTCTTATATGCTCCATAGTTTAGCTTACTACCACAAACCTAAATTTGGGCCGGCAAATATAGTCGGTGTGATGGTCGTTTTCCAAGGGAAGCCTGTGGGGTATTGACAATTTGAATAATGCGGAATGGGACTATAAATCGTATCTTTCCACTCCTGTCAACACCCTTACATCGAATATTAATCTATCCAATATTTAGCTATTTGTTAAGCATCTCCTTAAGGTAGTAACCCGTATAGGATCGTTCCACTTTTGAAACCTCTTCAGGTGTGCCAATGGCAAGTAGTTCACCACCACCTTCACCACCTTCAGGACCAAGATCAATCACATGATCTGCAGATTTTATCACATCAAGGTTGTGTTCAATAACGAGAACCGTATTCCCCTTGTCCACCAGCTTATTTAAGACTGTGAGCAACATTTTAACATCTTCAAAATGGAGACCTGTAGTCGGTTCATCCAAAATATAAAAGGTCCGACCGGTTCCTACCTTGCTTAGCTCACTTGCCAACTTTACCCTTTGGGCTTCACCACCAGATAGGGTTGTTGCTTGTTGACCAAGTTTTATGTATCCAAGTCCAACTTCTACCAATGTTTTAAGTTTTCGTTTGAGGGCAGGGATAGCTTTAAAGAAACCATATCCTTCCTCAACTGAAAGATCCAATATCTCAGATATGTTTTTACCCTTATACTGAATTTGCAATGTTTCCCGGTTATAGCGTTTGCCTTTACAATCCTCGCATTGAACATATACATCTGGGAGAAAATGCATTTCAATTTTACGAATTCCATCACCCTGGCAACTTTCACACCTTCCGCCTTTTACATTAAATGAAAATCGACCCGGTTTATAGCCACGCAGTTTGGACTCTGGTAGTTGGGAAAAGAGATCCCTGATGAATGTAAAAGCACCTGTATATGTGGCTGGATTTGATCGTGGTGTACGTCCAATAGCCGATTGATCGATATTGATAACTTTATCGATAAAGGCAAGTCCCTCAACTCGTTCAAAAGGTAAGCTGGTAATTTTTGTACTGTAAATAGAACGAGCCATCGCTGGGTATAGTGTTTGGTTGATAAGAGAAGATTTTCCTGAACCGGAAACACCTGTGACGCAGATAAATTTACCAAGAGGGAAATCTAGGGTAAGTTTTTGCAAGTTGTTTCCACGGGCGCCATGTAAGGTTATTTTACTATTTCGCCCTTCTCGCCTCATCATCGGAACAGGTATAGAGAGTTCACCTGTCAAGTATTTTGCTGTCAGTGATTTTTTATTCTTCAGAAATGTTTTTGGCGGGCCAATCGCCACAATCTCACCACCGTGCTCACCAGCACCAGGTCCAACATCAACTAGAATATCAGCTTCTTCCATGGTCTCCTGATCATGTTCAATCACTAAAACCGTATTGCCTAAATCTCTGAGATGTTTTAAGGTTTCAATTAGGCGGCGATTGTCTCTTTGATGGAGCCCAATTGATGGTTCATCAAGAATATAGAGCACACCGACCAACTGTGACCCAATTTGAGTGGCCAATCGAATTCTCTGAGCTTCACCTCCTGAGAGGGTGCCAGCCGTTCTGGATAAGTTTAAATAATCCAGACCTACGTTTACGAGAAAGCTCAATCTTTCTTTTATCTCTTTTAAGATTTGTTTACCAATGGTGGTGTCAGTTTTAGATAGTTCCAAGTTAGTAAAGTATTCATATAAGTCTTTGATCGGTAAATAGCTAAGATCGGTTATACTTTTACCACCGAGTAGAATGTGATTTGCTTCAATACGAAGGCGGGAACCTGAACATGCATCACAAGGTAGAGAACTCATAAACCCTTCGATCCATTTCCTGATTCCAGGAGAAGAGGTCTGTTTATAACGCCTTTCTAAATTGGGAATGACACCTTCAAAACCACCTTCATATTCGCCTTTCCAGCGATCAGATTCATAGGCCATTTTAATTTTTTTATCGCCTGTGCCATGTATAATGGCATGTTTGGCTTCATCACTAATACTACTCCAGGATTGTGTGAATTTAAAATTGTAGTGTTTAGCGAGACTTTTCAGGATGGCAGCATACCAGTTGCCCCGAGGCTGTTCTCCTAGTGGTGTTATGGCACCTTGCAGAAGAGTTCTACGTTTATCGGGAACGATAAGATTAACATCTATACTTGTTTGTACGCCCAAACCATCACATGATGGACAAGCTCCGTAAGGCCCATTAAATGAGAACAGACGTGGTTCTAATTCTGGATAGCTGATTTCACAGTACGGACATGCATAATGTTCTGAAAAGATATGTTCTTCTTCTCCAACGACATCGACGATAACCATTCCAGATCCATGTTTTAAGGCAAGCTCAACAGAGTCTGTTAAACGATCTTTATATTCAGGATTTATAACCAAGCGATCGACTATTATTTCAATCTTGTGTTTTTTATTTTTCTCGAGAGGTTTGGCTTTTGCGACTTCGATTATTTTACCATCAATACGCATTCTGACAAACCCTTCTCGCTTTATCTCCTTGAAGGTTTCTTTGAATTCACCTTTTCTACCACGAACAATAGGAGAAAGCACTTGAATGTTTGCATCAGGTTTAAGATTTAAAATAGAGTCAACGATCTGTTGAACTGTTTGACGGGTTACATCACGTCCACAGCTATAACAGACTGGTTCACCAATTCTTGCATAGAGTAGTCTTAAATAATCATGAATTTCAGTAACTGTGCCAACTGTAGATCTTGGGTTTCTTCCTGCAGATTTTTGTTCTATTGAGATTGCTGGAGATAGTCCATCGATATAGTCAACATCTGGTTTTTCCATAAGACCTAGGAACTGACGTGCGTAGGAAGATAAAGATTCAACATATCGCCTTTGCCCCTCAGCATAAATCGTATCAAAAGCGAGGGAAGTTTTACCTGAACCGGACAAGCCAGTTATAACTATAAACTTTTCGCGGGGAAGTTCTATGTTTATGTTTTTTAAGTTGTGCTCTCTAGCACCATGAACAATTAATTTGTCGCTACGCATATATTCCTCAATTCAAACTTTGAAGATATTTGCCGACAACACGGACTGGAAGCGGATTTTACAATATTTCTGATTGGATTGATAATATTCTGTGCTCAGCCACTGTTTAATAAAAACTCTCATTTAACCAGTAAATACGCACATATCTGCACCTGTATCGTTTTGAGGCGCCCTCCATCTTCACTTTACACGATAAATATTTGAGCTAAAAAACAGCCAATGATGACGGGATTCCGGACTGACAATGACTGGAGGACAATACTTATCCACACACCTCCTAATTCGATATTTCGCAGACTAACACGACCAACCAATCGATCCCGACCCGATGGTCGCACCTCTATACTCACCTATACGGGGGCTACATGCGATAATATACGTTTTAAATCTTTGCATATATGGACCATTAAGAGGTGCTTGCTTTTATGCATTTTCATGATTGACTAGGTAGTCGCCTAAAATAGTACTTTTCCTGGCAACACATTTAGCACTTCAATCTTCCATGCCTCTCATCCACAGTGGGAATATTGATCCACTGGTGGCTTTGCCTGAGTAAGCGCAGATATTTGCACCTCACATCTTTCTACCCAATCTACCACCACAGATTATCTGAGATGAACACAATAACACCCTAAAAGGAATGACTCATTTACTAGACCTCTGCTCTATACCGAAGATTGAGCTTCACCTCCATCTAGAATGCGCTATTCCATCACAGACCATGCTGGAGCTAACTCATACATATTCTCCAGTTTTAATTAAAACACGTAATCTTGATAAGTTAAACTCAACCTTAAAGTCTGATTACTTCCATCATTTCCTTGAGCTGTGGCATGGAGGATCAATTCATACGTGAACCTGATGGTTTTACTCTTATCGGTGGAAGTCGTGGCAGCTCACTTGAAAGTCCAAAACGTTCTCTATGCTAAAGTCTTTTATTCTCCCTCTCATTTTCTTTCCACCCGTATGAACACTTCTCTAATTACTCGGCCACTCTACCTGACAAGGTTTAGGCAGAGTTTCGGATATACAAATTCAACTCATTGCGGATTTAGTACGTGGCAGTTCACTTCAAGCACTCCAAGCTAAGCTTGACTAATTACTCGAATTATCTGTTTATGGTGTGATTGGTATCGGCCTGTGTGGTGACGAGCTTAAACATGCTCCAGACATTTCTGCTCCAACATATCTAAAACCATACGAAGCAGGATTTATCACAACAGTGCATGCTGGTGAAGCTGCTGGACCATCAAGTATTTGGAGCGCAATTGAACCATTAATCCTGCACAGAATAGGTCACGGTGTTCGTGCTATTGAAGATGAATTGCTTCTAGAACATCTGTCAATTAAGCAGGTTCCGCTAGAAGTGTGTCCCCTATCAAATATGCGCACTAAGCTATTTTCTGTTTACCAAAACCATCCTGTTCGAAAATTGTTTGATCGTGGAATCCCTATTTCCATCAATACTGATGATCCGGCACTCTTTCAAACTTCTTTGTCTCAAGAATACGAAGGCCTTAGACATACACATGGCTTTTCTGATATGGAACTACATCAAGTCATTCTTGATTCTATCCAACATAGCTTTGCCTCGCCCGATATTAAGGTAAAACTAATTGATCAGATTTCCAGTCACCCTGAATGGACCAACGCTTAACTAACAGTATCACCCAATAACGCTTTCTCTGGCAACTCATCGATTACTTTATTACCCGCGAAAAACTGTTATATATTGACAGTTAATTATTTTTGGACTGAGACAAAAGGAAACCTCACGAATGAACGCTATCTCTCTTGAACATATTACCAAACGGTTTGGTGATTTCACTGCTGTTGATGATCTCTCTCTTCAGGTACCACAGGGCAGCATCTATGGCTTTATAGGACCTAATGGCTCTGGTAAGACTACAACGATTAGAATGATTATGAATATTTTCCATCCGGATAGCGGTAAGGTTATTGCCTTCGGAGAACCTAGGGTCGACACTCACACAGATCGCATTGGATACCTTCCTGAAGAACGCGGTCTTTACAAGAAAATGAAGGTTCGTGAACTCCTCCGCTTTTACGGTGAATTAAAAACGGGTAAAAAGGTTAATGATGATGTCGAGCTTTGGTTAAATAAAATGGAACTTAGCGACTGGGCCAACAAAAAGGTTGACGCGCTAAGTAAGGGTATGAGCCAGAAGGTTCAGTTTATTGCAACCGTTGTCTCCAAGCCTGATCTGGTCATTCTTGATGAGCCCTTCAGTGGTCTTGATCCCGTCAACACAAATACTCTTTTAACTGCTATGTTAGATTTACAGAAAAATGGTGCAACGATCATCTTTTCAACTCACGATATGTCAACCGCCGAAAAAGTCTGTGACTACATCTTTATGATACATAAGGGAAAAAAGGTTCTTGACGGTACGCTCTCCGATATCCAAAATAAATATGGAACTGACACCCTCCGAATTCGCTGTGAAAAAAAAGCCGTCGGACTCGATTCAATTGTAGGGATTGAAAACGTACATGACTTCGGTCAAATCCAGGAATTACGAACGACCCCCGGTGCAGACCGTCAGGATATTTTAAAAGCATTAATGGTTTCTAATAAATTGCTTAGTTTTGAGATAATGAAACCATCTCTCCACGATATCTTTGTTAGAATTGCTAGTACCACTGAGGAGGTTTCTCATGTATAAAGTATTACGCTTGGCAGGTCGAGAGTATATGGCAGCGGTAAAAACAAAAGGCTTTATTATCAGCCTTGTCATGTTACCCATATTCATGAGTGGCAGTATGATTGCCATGGCCCTCCTAAAAGATCAGGTCGATATTCGGCAACGCCATATTGTTATTATTGATGAAACGCATCAAATGGGAGCGGTCCTTGTCGATGCTGCGGATAGCCGAAATAAAACAGGTGTTTTTGATGAAGAAACTGGCGAGCAAAATCAACCAGAATATTTGATCGATCTCCAGGAACCTGAGGCAGACCTCACTCAACAAATGAGTCGAATTTCTGATCAAATCCGTAATGCGGAAATTCACGCCTTTCTACATATTCAACCATCAGCCATACACCCGGCTGCTCACCCTGGAAATTCAGCGATCAACTATCATTCTGAAAGCGCCGCTCTCGATGATGTGAGGAGTTGGTTACGAGACCCAATTAATGCCCAACTCAGAAGACTTCGCCTTGCGGAGGCTAACATTGATGAAACCCTCATTCCAGACCTGTTTGCCTACTCATGGGTTAACCCTAAAGGTCTCCTTACTATAGATGAGGACGGAAATATAGTTGACGCTACATCCAGTAACGAGCTTCAGTCAATTGCCCTGCCACTCGTAATGGTAATGCTCATGTTCATGATGTCAATGATGGGTGCAATGCCACAGTTAAGTGCTGTGATGGAGGAAAAAACGCAGCGTATCGTTGAAGTCATCCTGGGCTCAATTACTCCGTTTCAATTTATGCTCGGGAAAATTCTTGGCGGACTTGCGGTAGCCCTCACAAGTACACTTGTATATGTTGGGGGCGGTGTTCTTTTTCTGGAATTCAAAGGTTTCGAATCATTTATTCCTTATGATATTCTCCCCTGGTTTTTTGTCAACCTCGTGCTTTTACTGTTTATGTTAGGGGCGCTAATGACAAGTCTAGGATCGGTTGCAAACGATGCAAAAGATGCCCAATCCCTCTCTTTACCGGCCATGTTCCCCATGATGATCCCTATGTTTGTGATGTTTCCTGTTCTAAAGGAGCCCCTGTCAGCATTTGCAACCTGGTTATCGCTGATTCCCCCCTTTACCCCGATGGTGATGATTCTTAGGCTCGCGTCTCCAGTTACGATTCCAGCATGGCAACCCTGGGCAGGCCTAGGTGGTGTCATCATCTTTACCTTACTGGTTGTATGGGGAGGAGCCCGGATATTCAGAGCGGCCATCTTAATGCAGGGTGTTCCCCTTAAGTTTTCAAATATTATGCGCTGGATGACTAAAGGTTAATAATAGAGTTTTTTATTAGTAAGAGATAGGAGTTTATATAATGGCTGAGAATATTGTAATTAATTGGACTAAGGACAGCTCACCTCCACGTAGTTTTAGCTTTCAATATAGTAAAACACTCTCAGGGTTTCTAAAACGCAAAGGTTTATGGAGTTCTGAAGGCACGGCTGAGATAGGTAAACGAAAATTACGTTTTATGTCTAGCGGCAAAGCAACTATGAAATTGACTGTTTACGATACCACTTCTGATACCGAGGCAGGTGTGCTTAACTTTTACTGGAAAGATTTTCAACGTAGCGATCTAAAACTAGCCAATGGTAGCATCTTCCAGTTCAAGTCATTTAGTTTATTCAAAGGAGGATGGAGTTGGGTTAAAGAAGGGTCACCCCATGAGCAGTTAATCTTCCGAGTAGACAACCCCCTTCACCGTTCCGGGACGATTGAGTATAACGCCAAAGATCTATCTGCAGAAGAACGGGATATTTTGATGTTACTGGGCCTACAATTACAGCATTACCTAAACACATGGTTAATGACCATTACAATTGTGATACTCGCCCTCTTCTCGAGTCGCTAAACACAATCTCAGCAGGCGGGGGCTTGAACCCCTGCCTGGTTTCAAATACAGCTATTCAGACCTGAGTTTCATTCCATAATCAACGATGTAAACGACAACTAGATTGGTTGCTACTGAGAACCCAATAAACCAAGTCCAGGCCAGGCCAAACTCTTTTAACACAAAAACAATCAGCATAGATGCTACCAGTCCAGCCATCAAGCTAACCTGAGAAAAACTTCGATCTATTTTTGTCAACAGAAACAAGCCTAGCAGCCCACCATAAGTAAATGATGCGATTTGTAATCCCATAACAACAATTGACTTATCTGATTCGTCAAAGACCAGGGCGATGCCAATTAAAACAATTGCCCATCCCAAACTAATCAATCGTGATGTTTTAATATCTATATCTTTCCCAATCCAATCTGTAGCGGTAGAAGAGGCCAAGGAGTTGATTGAAGAACTCAAGGTAGACATGGCTGCAGATAAAACTCCTGCCAACAATAAACCTTTGAGGCCAGCGGGAAGTTCATTTACGATAAATGTTGAGAACTCTCGATCTTTTTCTAATTCGACGCCACCCAGGTAGATATAGATTAATGATCCCGCCAACAGAAACACTGTGAATTGCAGGAAAACAAAAAAACCACTGCCAATCATCGCCTTCCGAGCTCCTGATAAGTCCTTCACTGATAATACTCGCTGGACCATCATATAGTCCGCTCCGTGAGATGCAAAGGACAATAACATGCCCCCAAAAACTGCTGAAAACAATAACCAGGGATCAGAGAAGAAATTCCAGCCCCATCGTGCAATATCTAATTTTCCCTCAGAGTTCAACTGGGATAGCATATTACCCAAACTTGCATCACTATTTGCCAGGATGTAAAAGACAGCAACCAGACCACCACCCAGGTAAAGTACAAATTGAAAGCTGTCCACCCAGACAACAGTCCTAATCCCACCCATGAGGGTGTAGATTACGGTTACAACACCAATTACCAGTACAGCAACGGGTAACGACCAACCTGTTACCACCTGTACAATTACCGCGGTTGCCAGAAACCGGATTCCATCTGCCAGAATACGGGTAACCAGGAAGACACCAGAGGCTGTTTTCTGAATACGGGTCCCGAATCGTTCACCCAGAACTTCATAAATTGAGGTTATCCCTCCCTTGAAATAGGCTGGAAGAAGAAAAATACTTACGAGGATACGACCCAAAATGTAACCAAGTGCTAATTGCAAAAAGAACCAATCATCCCTATAGGCCAATCCTGGAATACTGATAAAGGTGAGCACGGATGTTTCTGTCGCCACAATGGATAACATGGCTGCCCACCAGGGCATATCACGACCAGCTAAAAAATAATCCTCTGAGGTCTTGTTAAAGCGACTGTTGTAAAGCCCATAAGCAGAGATCCCCAACAGAAAAATGATGATGATACTAAAGTCCAGGGTTGATAACATATTTATCCTCTGTTAGATGTTTGGTGTTAAGAGTTAGAAATTCTACTACTTTAGTTAAAGGTTTTTTCTCTCGCTGAGCACGCAAAAAGCTCAGAGGTTTTCTTGATCTTATAAATTGTCATTGTCTGAGTGAATCTGTGGTAAAAAGGGTTTATTTCTGCTGCAATCCAAAATATTCCAGGGCTTCCAGATAGGACCCTACCTTCTTCCCATAAAACTGCGCTGCACAGACTTCTTTGGTAACTGAAACTTTGCGAAAATCTTCTCGCTCATAAATATTGGAAAGGTGAACCTCTACAACAGGCGTATCTATTGATTCAATTGTATCTCGAATGGCATAAGAATAATGGGTGAATGCGCCGGGATTAATGATAAATCCATCAGCCCAATTCCGGCGCCGGTGCAAAAGATCAATGATCCGTCCCTCATGATTAGTCTGGATAATTCTGGTTTCCAGATTCAATTCTCGCGCTTTTTTGCGTATCGCTGTATTGACCTTATCCAGGGTCAGGGTGCCGTACTGTTCAGGGTCTCTTGTTCCTAAGAGGTTCAGGTTAGGACCATGGATGACAAATATGTTTTGCTTCTCTGTAGAGTTGTTTTTCGATTGTTCTGACATGGTTCAATCTAAGCGGCGTAGTTGCATCCTGCAATCAGATGTACAGGCCTATCTTCCAAAGAAAGGTTTTACAATTTAATTACTCTGTTGCAAAGATTGAGATTGGATCAGCATCTTTATGGTAACACATATCTAAAGTAGCGATATCTGCGGTCTCCAAATTATTATTCTTGCACAACTATTGAATAAAACCTATACTTTCATAATCATTCTCAGCCAATTGGGAAATTACGGAAGCGGGGGCTTTCAACTCTGATACTTGAGTCAACAGCTCTCCCAATTACAGTTTGTAACGATGGTACCAACCCTCACAGACTCACCTATGTGATCACAGGGCTTGCCACACAAGAGTAAAGAGACTCTAATTATGAAAAAAATATTTTTATTGAGCTGGCTACTGCTGAATGTCTCACTATTTGGCCAAACCTGGACAACCCAAACCACCCCTACAACAAACATTATTGAAGCAGCCTTTTTCTTTGATGCCAATACTGGCTGGGTTGTAGGTGAGGGAGGCATTTGTTTGGTTACAACCAATGGCGGGTCAACCTAGACAGTTCAAACCACACCCAATACAGATTATCTCTATGATGTCTTTTTTACTGATGCTTCAAACGGCTTTATTGCCGCTGGAACAAATTTATTAACGACTTCTAACGGAGGTGTAAACTGGACAGCTCATCCTATCCCCAGCTCTCAATCCATCTTCGGTTTAATTTTTTCGCCAACACAGGTGTCATGGTTGGATCAAGTGGCTCCATTTTCACGACTGCTGACGGAGGTGCAAATTTCGGGACTCAGACCAGCGGGACACTTAAAGCCCTGTCTGGCATATGGTTCGGATCAGCCACTAACGGCATAATTGTAGGAGCAGATGGTGTAATTCTTAATACTACAAATGGCGGAACAGATTGGGCTATCCGTGTAAGCGGGACGGCGAATTCATTAAATAAAGTACTTATGCTTGATAACTCACATGCTTACGCAGATGCAGATGCAGATGCAGATGGAAGCGGAGTACTAAAAACAGTAGATGGGGGAGAAACCTGGACACTATCACACCCCGGGACAGCTATTAAAAGAGTCTTCTTCTCTGATGTGAATACCGGAACTGCTGTTGGTAGTTCTGGAAATATTTATAGAACAACAGACGCCTGTGCAAATTGGACGGAACAGACAAGTAGTACTGTCCAAGATTTATACGGTGTCTATTTTGTAGATGAAAATGTGGGTGTCGCCGTCGGAGATGGTGGACTCGTCGTGACCACCACAGATGCCTCTCTTCCAGTAGAACTTGCTTCCTTTTCAGCAACCTCAAAAACTGCAGCCGTAAATTTAAGCTGGATCACATCCAGCGAGATCGAAAACCTCGGCTTTATCATTGAGCGTCGTATTTCGTCATCCCAAGCGGAGTCGAGAGACAAAACATGGATCACAATTGCCACTTATAAAACCAACCCCGTTCTAGAAGGCCAGAGTTCAACGACTCGCGAAACTAACTACGTCTACTCAGACAAAGATGTCGATGTCGGTGTGAGTTATGATTACCGCCTATCTGATGTGGATTATCAGGGGCAAGTGACCACTCATGATGCAATCTCAATATTGGTTAAAACTGACGATCTTGATCTTAGGCCAGGGTCGTTCAGCGTTAAATCTGTATATTCAAACCCCTTTAATCCTGACATCACTCTAAGCTACTCTTTAACCCGGGAGATGTCTTTATCCGTCACTATATTAGATATTAAGGGCAGAGAAATCGCGAGCCTCCACAATCATCAAGCGGTTGCAGGAGAACATCATCTAAGCTGGAATGGCTCCAATAATAGCGGGATTCAGATGAATAGTGGGCTTTATTTCTTCAATATTCAAGGCCTGGGTTTTAATCAGGCAATTAAAATTGTGAAGCTGGATTAATTGTTCTAGAAAGAACATTTTAGCCACCAGGCTTCGTAAGACTACGCCCCGGCAAGCTAGATTCACACAGATTTTCACTGATGGTTAATGCGATACAGCTATAATTAAACGAAAGGCGACAAGCTAGCTTGTCGCCTTTCTAATACTGGTATTGAACCTTGTGAATTTACCTGTCGGGATATTGCATAGATACTCAATACGCCTAGAAGCTTAGCAACAAAACTTACACAACATCCTATCCGTGCTGATCTGTGTGAATCTGTGGTTAAAGCTTTTTGGAAGAAGACTCAGCCCTAGTGAATGAGCACTGCATCTTCCATGATTAATTCATACTTGTAACCGGCACCAAAATCTTTATTCAAAGCAATTACCCCCTTAAATATTACGATATCGCCAACTTTAGCCGACGCCATGGTTGTCACGGTTAAATCGTATTGACTCTCGGCGCTGGTTCCGTCTTGGAGATGAACCCAATTCCGCCCCATGATCTTGGTATTGAATTTGGTAACTTCACCACGGATACTAACGGTCTTTCCCTCAAAAGATGCCTGGTCCGCATAGAGCTCTTGAATGGTTACGCCACCTTCAAATTTTTCAATTTCCAGGCTAGGGTTTTTGGCCACTAATTCTTTTCCCTGAGGAGAACTTTGTCCCATGCTCTGGGATTGACCCTCTCCATTCATTTGACCTACAAACCAGATCGATTCAAAATCACGTTCCAACTCTTTGCTGGTGAAATTTTTCATTTCCAGACCCTGGCCATAACTTAAGATTTGACCCTCTTCATAAATTTGTTTTGAGGTGGCAATCCAATACTCTTTACTACCTTCAGTTACCCGCAGATAGGTATAAGATTTCGCCTGAATAACCTCTTCAACCTTTACTTCGTGACTGTTTGAGGCGGTTTGTTGAGGAGCAGCCATTGGTTTGTTTTGATCTGAAGCCTGAACTCTCTCTTTTGAATCACAAGCCACTAGAGTCATGATGATAAAGCTGATAAGCATTAAAAATTTGATACGCATATTATTTCCTTTCACTAAATTTTTAAGTCCGACGATAATAGAATATTTCACACCAAGTGTCATGATTATAATTGGTCAGAGCATGAATAACTTTTCATCTTCAGAATGTGTCTAGCCCATGTATTTAGGCTCCCCTGCGTGAAGAATTTACCTGGAGTTATACTATATTCAGTTCAAGATAGCCCCCAAAAAAGGGCTGGGAAATTACCCTTCGAGAGGGAGACCAGTTATGTGTCTTGCTGAGCTTGCCGAAGTATAACACCTAACGCGCAAATGGAACTAAATATGGTATTAATCAACTACATGTGTTTCATTTAATCGATTGGGGGTTGGTCTTTAATTCCTCAACATGTTTACAAAGCTCTGGAAAAAACGTCAAGAACCCATCCTCAATACTGGTATAGTTCTCTTCCACTTCCTGGATAGCTCCATGAAAACCATGCTTCATTTTCAAACGCCCTGCCAATCCATCTAATGCTCGGCCGATGTGCTCCATCTCAGCATACGAACGAAACCAATCACGACTTATCATCCAGCTCATGACCATTTCCATCCGATCTGGCATGAGCTCACGCTGGCTCCAAAGTGATGCGTAACATTCATCAACAAATCCACTAAAGTCAGCCTGGGAATATGAAGTCCAATGTTTGATTAGAAAATGGTCAAAAACGACATCCAGTACCACCCCCGAAAACCGGCGTCTTCCATCAGAAAAGCCTTTCCGTAATTCACGTACAACAGGGTGCGAGTCTGTGAAAGCATCTACGGATTGATGTAAGCGAATCCCCTTTTGTACGCCAACTGGCAAATCCACAAAATCAACCTCCCGCATAAAATCAGCCATGATATTTCCAAGCCGGGAGAGATCATTATTCGGGGAGAGGTAGAGGTGGGCGAGGTAATTCACAAATTAACCTTAAGGCTACTACAATAGGTTCTCCAGGGTCCTGTTTTGGAAACAATTCTCAAAATGTCATCCCGAGCGGATTTAGGGGAAACAACAACTGTGCACATTTAACAATAAATTCTACGCTCGGGCTATGCAGACCATTTGAGACCCTTGTTCTGGTGATTTGTATGGTCAAGGAGCTTAACCCTTAAGTTTATGTCCCTCGACTCCGCTGGGGATGACGAGATGTATTAGGTAAAAACTTATCGCCCCCATTCCCTCCAGAAATGATCCTATCAAAGCTTTAATTTTACTTGGTTCTCATCTGGTCTGGTGAACTTATACTCTCCAGCCAACCAGCCTGGCATCCCTGATGTATACCACTTCGAAAATCGACGATCTGTCGCTCCGCCGGCCAAATTGGAGTGCATCCCTGGTTTAGCCATATCCATTGTCATACGGAAGGAGGGCATAAAAGTCGTTACCCTGCCAGCACTGCGATATATCTGTCCTTGATGAATGGTGGCCCTACCACCAACACCAGTAATGGGTCCTTTATCGAAGCCTAAAAATCCAGGCATCTTGCCATCAAATAAAATATGTTTCATCAAAAATTGTTGTACTGAGCCCCAGGTTTTGATTTCAATTGTTGAAATACTATCAAGAGCAATTGTAAACACATCTTCACGGGTACGTTCAGCCAGCCAGGGACCAGATTCAGCAAGTAATACAGCATCAAAATTAGCGTAAAAATCTATAAAGGTTCCCGTTTCATTCGACAGGTAATCCGTCGCCGTCTCACCCAGACCTCCCTTGCCAAAAACCTCGAGATATAGTCGCTTGTAGAATTGCTCGAAGAGATAGGCGCCCTTGCTTTGAGCATCGTAGCAGAGGTCCCAGTCCTGCAGAACACGACCTGATTCAGTCTGCGGTAATAGAGGCCTCAATATCTCCATAAAAGCCACAGCCTGGAGTGAATATAAATCTCCGTGCATTTTATAGATGTCTTCTACACAAAAAGAATCGTTCTTTTTCAACAAGGCATCAATCCGATCTGTACGATACGATCCCATTGGCATGTTGATTGGGCTGGCCTTGCCCAGATGATTCAAATCATGATTTGCTGTAGAGAAAAACCCTTGTTCTGGATTTAATACACGAGGCATATCCAGATATGAGTGATATCCTTGCCAATCATTCTCAGTTTTCCAGCCTGGTAGAGGCACAAACCCGCGGATTCCCTTGCGGCGTATGGGCGCACTTCCAGTCATTTGAAACCCAATATTACCTTGAGTGTCTGCAAATACAAAGTCCCAAGAAGTTTCCATGGGGCCGAAGGTATGCATGCCCTCTTCTACTGTATCTGTTTGCCAAACATTCAAGATGGCATTAACGGAGCCAGCGCCTGAGTCTGCAGCGGCCCACCGGGTTGCTAGGTAATAACCATCCTCCTGGGGTGGTCTATCAAGAGAACCGTGTTGGTTTTCATAATAATCAACGGTAACAGAGTCTTTTTTCTTACGTTTGATGACCTCACTTCGAACCTCAAAGGCCTGCCATTGGTCATCATCTTCACGAAAATATTTTCCGTCTTGAACTTTTTCAATCCAGGAATCTACAGCATCGACAAATGAATAGGTCGCCCCCCAGGAAAGTTCCGGTCCACGTCCAACCAGGATACCAGGCATGCCGGGCATGGTTCCACCCATCATGGTTCGGTCTTTACAGGAGAGTACTATTTCACTCCAAATATTGGGGAGCCGATTCATCTCTAAATGAGGATCGTTTGCTAAAATGGGTTTCTTGGATTTTGTTTTTTTACATGAAATGACCCAATTATTGGATGCCATGGCGCGGGGGACAGCCAAGTTCCAGAGTGTCTCCGGATTTACGATCCGCTCCTGGAGTTTAACCTGCTTAATCAGATCAATATCCAAGCCCTCCAAAAGACCAGGGAAAAGAGCTTCTAATTTATCGAGGCTAACCTCAGCCTGGACCATTTCAACCAGTAACCGTTCAACCTCACCTTGAGATTGTGACAAGGTTAAATAGCCCACCATGCGCGAAAGCATGATACTATCACCAGGCAGCCAGGGCTCGGGCTTGTACCCCACAAGCTTAAACTCCCATGCTATCTTTTCACTAAGAGCGGCATTGATGCCCTCACTGTAGGACTCAAGATATTTTCGATTATCCGGGGGTAACTTTTCAAGTTCACCCGCTATTTTTCCGCTCCAATTCATACGGCGAAAAAATGTGTCGATACCCAACATATCCTCACTGGCATCTAATAATTCGCTACCACGACCCTGTCCTAAAATACGCATCAGCAGAATCTGCATTCCTCGATCTTTACCGTGGATATATCCCTCTCCCCAGTACATATCCTCCCGCGTTTGGGCATTGATATGAGGGGTTCCATTTTCATCCCGCCAAATTTCAACATTTTTCTTCATATCTGTCATATCCCGTCCTGATTGGTGAGTAATTTCTTCTGCATTATAACTTTTGATAGGGTGTATTCATCTATTTATACCAATTAAACTTCATAGTGCGCGTTATTTTCTTCATCTTTTCCAGTGCTACTGCACTTAAAATTATAACCATAGCTAGGGCTATACTTACAATTTGAAGCTTATAGAACAGAAAAATATTTTGAAACTAAACCGCGCACTATGAACTCCAATTGGCATTATTGGTTTATAGCCCTAATTCTTTATCCAGTACAATTTTTGTGACCGCCAGAATTTCGGCTGTTTCTACACGTATTAATTTCAGAAAAATATCAAAACTGGAAGCCTTTGCATACAGCTCTCCAGAAAGCAGTAATTCTGCACCCAAGAGCTCACCAATTCGTGTGGTTTGATCTTCTGTAATTAATCCCGAGAGTTGCAGTTTCTGTTCATCCAGCACATGTTGCAAATCTTTCCGAGCGATCAGAGTAAACTGTTTATTTTGAGCCACTGATAATTGAACCTGTTCAGAAAAATACTCTACATTTAGTCCGGATTCAGTCGATTTTGCCTGAATCGGTAAAACACCTAATTTCGGTGCATCTACGAGTTTAAGGGTAGAGTAATCTACCAGGCGTGAGATTGCCTGCTGGAATAAATTGGACAGCGTTTCCTCGCGCGTCTCATGGTCCACCGGCTGCGCTTCATAATAATCTTCGCCTTGCTCAAAGGGATCATCGGTAAAGTTAGATATCTCTTCTTTTGCAATTCGAATAATGATAGCTTCCAATTTATCCGTCTGATAATTGGATCCCGTATGGTGACTGACACTCCCCTGACGCCCCCCTTTATTCTCACCTGTTTCCTTACCGTAAGTTAAAAATAGATATTTGGCCTGGGTTAATTGTGCAATTTGGCGAAGGATATATTCACCCTGAATATTGAGCCCACCCGTTCCAACACCAAACATTTTGATCCCCTGTTTCCGGGCATCAAGAGCAGCCTTGATATAGGTAAAATCCTGATCATAATCCAGATGAGGAGGAGCATCGGTGATGATAAAGCCCAGTCGTAGACCTGGATTATTCCATTCGAGACCCAACACAGCTTTTTCTAAAGCGGCTTGTAAATCCTCAGGTGTATCACCACCTCCTTCAGCTTCCACCTGCTCTAAAGCACTGCGGAACTCATTTATATCTGCCGTTAAGGGGATAACCTTTGTCCGGTATTTATCTTCGATATCTCGATAAAGAACCATTCCAAACCGTACCAGGGGTTGGTTGGGTAGATTGGTTAAATTCAAATGAATAATATCTATGGTGGCAAGCAGTCTCTTAATCTCTTCCTGCATACTGCCTGTTGTATCTAGAATAAACACAATATCAACGGGCACCTGTTCCACTGCCTGTCTGACTTGTTGGGTTCGTGATTCAATGTGACGGGGACCATTTCGCATGACATCAACAATTTCATAGATTCCGTCTACATTGTAGCTCAGCCTGAACACCTGATCGCGTTCCGCGATTTCATTGGGGAAGAAATAAAAGGATCCATCTGAGTATGTCGTGCCTTGATCCAACAGATAATCCATGGTTTTATCATAGACCTTGATCTCAATATTAGGCAAACTCTTCCCGTCGATATCTAGAAGCTGGATATGAATTCGTTCGCTTACATCATAGAGGTATGCCTGATTTCTTCGATAATATTTTTCCAGAAAATTGAGGAAGTAATTGAATTGTTGATTGTCATCAGCGTAGCCTGCTTTGAGCCCACCTGCAGGTCGTGGCGATGGACGGGGTCCAGGTTTATAGACGCTTGGTTTTTTACTGGGGGGTGAATCACCCGGTATAATGATTGAAGCCTCAGGCTTTGTAATTCGAGGTCTAGGCGCTGGTTCAAACTTAAACTCTTCCGACCCTCCCATTTCACCAGTTAGAGGTTCATCCTCTCCACTCTCAACAGGGATGGCTGGACTTACCCTTGGTTTGGAAACCTCCAGGTTTCCCTTTGCTGTCTTTCCTTCGGGAGTTCTTGTTGCCTCAACTGATGAAGCTGTTGGCTTTTGATTGACTTTATCAGAACCCGTTTTATCTCGATCACTTTTTACCAAATCTTTTGGGATGTAATATGCTATAGATTTCCAATCCTTAGGTTTAGGGGCTTGTGATTTCAACTTGATGTTAAGGTTAGTCGTTACTCCTTTTTTAACTTTTATCTTTGAAAATGATTTTGATTCGTAATTCCGGCGTGAGGCTTTAAGCGTATAAGTGCCCTCTGGTAACCTGGATATTTTGAACTTACCCTTAGTATCTGAAGTCGCGATTTGACCACTTCCCTTAATACTAACTTTTACGCCAGCGATCGCTTTCCCTGACTCGATATCTGTGATTTTTCCAGCAATACTACCCGTTTTCGCAGCCATTAGTGAGACACTCATAACAAGAATTGCGAAGACAAATCGTTTCATATCCACCCCACCTTTTATTTATCTGACGAGAAACTACTGTGCTATTTTGATCTTTTATACAATTTATTGACTAGAATGTTTCTTTTTGAGCGCGACAAATCCAGAGTTGAATAGTCCCCTTGGTGGTGATTTGCGTTTCAATGACCTCCAGGCCAACATCATCTATCAGGGTTGGTGTTCCACCATTTCTCATAAAGGATCGGAACCCAGAATAATGTTCCCAACCAGCCATAAACTCAATGAAATGAGTTCCGATCAATTTGGGCCAGGAGGGCTGGGGATAGATCCAATCCACGAGAATTATCTGTTTCCCAAGACGCTTGATTTCTTTCAATACAGGGTGACGTTTTTCCATGGGCATTTCGTGAATGACCATACTGCTCATGGCGAAATCAAAACTTTGGTCCTCAAAATGGGTCAAATTCGTTGCGTCAGCCAGGTGAAACTCACAGTTGTTTACACCTAACTGTTTAGCCTGTTGGCGACCTGTTTCAACCATAGTTTCAGAAAGCTCCACACAGACACCTTCGTGAATCTGGTCGGCAACATGCAGTAATTGGTCACCGGTTCCGCATCCCACATCAATGACTCGGCTTCCTTCGGGAATAATCTTTGCGATCCGTCTACGAATTCCCGCCAATGAAGGGTCAATCAGTCGGCGGTAAATCCAACCATCATAAAAATGATTGCGAGCCTGTATCTTTTCATCCATAACCTGTATCCTTGTTCAATATCAACCTATAGTAATCTGTTTTAACCACAGATTACACTAATTTCACAGATTGAAAGTTGGGCAAACCGCTCAAGTTGTGAAAATGTTGATGATAAAATAACAGTTATTATCCCACGCTGGTTATTGAGTTATACCAATTGTACTTCAAAAGTGCGTCATAACTTCAAAATATTTTTTCATTTCATAAACTTAAAATGTGAAGCATAGCCGTAGCTATGGTGAGAATTTTAAGTGCAGTGAAATGGGAAAAGATGAAGAAGGATGGCGTATTTATGAAGTACAATTGGTATTAATCGAAATGCAGTGTGGGAATCTTCACACTTATCGCATGCTTTAGCATGGGGATATAAAAAGAGACTTGAAAAAAAGGGGCTTCAGCCCCGGATATTGGGGTTATACCGTTGGGCTAAAGCCCTATCTTTTGGTGGATCAAAGATCCCCATGCATGGGGCTAGTAAATATAATCCATGTTTTACCTGCCTGCCCAGCGTAGCTCAGAGAGCGAAGGGGGGTGGCTAAAAAACGTTTATTTTTGGCAAATCCGGTAATATACCCAAGTGGGTCACACAGAGCTCGTCAGGGTGTTCTTGACGATACATCTGTGCAATCCGTGTAATCTGTGGTTGCTTGTAAAAAGAATTTGTGACTTTAGCTACTGATTTTCATCTAATTACTACCTTATTTATACTTGACAGGTGTAGGGTAGAAAATTAATTTCGCTGGCTCTGGGTCAACTACGTCCCGAGCAGTAAGAGCAGGAGCCTATGGCAAAAAAAGTTAAAAGGATCGGTGGAGACACAAATCGTAGCCTCAGTAAGTACCTTGAGGAGATCGGACAATACGAGCCTTTAGATCCTAAAGATGAAATCTCACTGGCCCAGCGGGTCAAGCAAGGAGATCGTCTTGCACTTAAAAAATTAACTGAAGCCAACCTTCGATTCGTAGTCTCTGTGGCCAAAGATTATCAGGGTCAGGGACTTCCTTTAACAGATTTGATCAATGAGGGCAACCTGGGTCTGATCAAGGCAGCTGAACGTTTTGATGAAACCCGTGGCTTTAAGTTTATTTCTTACGCTGTATGGTGGATTCGTCAATCCATCCTTCAAGCTTTGGCTGAGCACTCAAGAATCGTACGTCTACCCTTGAACCGGGTGGGTACGATCTCCAAAATTTCCAAGACGTCTGATCGTCTCGAACAAAAGCTGGAGAGAACCCCTACTGAACGGGAAATCGCCAAAGAGCTGGATATGGCTCCGGAAGAAGTGGCAGATGCCATTCGTATTTCCAAACGCCACCACTCACTGGATGCTCCCTTCCAGGAAGAAGAAAAAAATTCACTCATGGATGTTATCGAGGATGAGCACCAAGACTCTCCCGATTTCGATCTCATGTCTGATTCCCTTAAAAAAGAAATTCGTTCTGCCCTTGATACCTTAAAAGATCGGGAGCGGGAAGTTATCCGTATGTACTTCGGCATTGATCGTGAGTATGCACTCACGCTTAATGAAATTGGAGAAGAATTTAACCTGACGCGGGAACGTGTTCGTCAGATCAAGGAGAAAGCCATCAAGCGCCTCCAGCATAAATCCCGAAGTCGTAAACTGCAGACCTATTTAGGTTAATTTGTGAGGAGGTGAGATCGCATTATGCCAGTCATGGTAACGGTTAAAAGAGATGAGCCTTTTGAAAAAGCCTTACGGCGTTTCAAAAAGAAATATGAGAAAGCCGGCATTCTTAAAGACGTTAAGAAGAACTCCTTCTACTTAAAGCCTACAGAAGACCGTCGTTTACGTAGAGCAAAAGCTGCTAAGCGTGCACGTCAGACACGTCCTAAATATTAAAATTTAGACGTCACTGAAAATTAAAAACCCCGGGTATATCCTGGGGTTTTTTAATTCTAGCTACCCTCATTTAATTTTATTGTGGTAGCAGGTATACATCGTCTTAAAGTTTAACACTATCCTCCCCTCGGGGAGGTGGTCCGTAGGACCGGTGGGGGTTTAGGCTAAGCAAGAGGCCAAATATTTCTATCAAATAAATCAAGCATCTTTTACCATGTTATCGACACCCTCTGCCCTTCAGGCATCTCCCCGAGGGGAGAACTATTTAAACTGATGCATCAAATATTGCTTAGCAACAATTCTGATTTACTATTCCGACTCTGGTTTTTCCCACTCCAACCCTAACCACTTCTCAAATACCAGCTTCTGTTGGTCACTCGGCGCTTCAATCTGCTTCAGTGATTCGATCTTAACTGGAGTAAACCCAACCGTGAGATGAATGTCACGCATAATACCATTACGGCTCAAGGTGCAAATAATCCGATCACCAGGAATTTTTTCGCCAAGATATTGAGGGGCTGCAGAATCTACGCGAAAACCATCGATGGCAACCAACTCATCGTTAGCATTTAAACCTGCATTCCAGGCTGGTGAATCCTCCATAATTCGAGTAATCATCACTTTGCCACCTCTGTCTCGCAGGGTCGCACCTAGATACGCACTTTTTTCAGTCGTTGAGTCGAGTTCCAGGCCTGCCAATCCAAGGACTTCTGCATAAGGCAAAGGCTCGAGACCAAAGACATATTGCTCAAAGAAATTATCCAAATCCAGTCCGCTCTCCTTCTCACAGACAAGCCGTACATCTCTCGTTGTATAGCCCCTCTGCTTTAGGGCGAAATCTTTGTACAACTTGAGCATCACAGCATCCAGGTTGGTCTCTCCTTCTGATGCCGCTATAATCTTCAAGTCTAATAATAGTCCCAGTAAATGGCCTTTATTGTAATATGAAACCGTTGAGTTCCGGGAATGCTCATTGGGCCGATAAAATTTTATCCAGGTATCCCAACTTGCCTCTGCCACTGACTGATGTCGTTTACCTGGTCTTGCCTCGAGGGTGTTAATTTCAGCTTTAATTATTTCAAGATATTCATCTTCATTCGTTAAACCAATCCTCTGCAGGATGAGTTCATCATAATAACTGGTAAAGCCTTCCGCCATCCAGAGTTCATCTAGATAGTTCTCATTATCATAATCAAAGGTGGCAATACCCTTGGGATAGATCCGCTTCACATTCCAGGTATGAAAAAATTCATGGGAGATCAATGCCAGAAAGCTTTTATACCTTTTATCATCATTAAAAGACCAACGGGAAATAAAGTTCACAGATGAACCAGCATGCTCCAACCCACCGCGCCCTTCTTCAGCATGAATAATGAAGTTATAGTGCGCGTAGGGGAGACCACCAAAAATCT